>JGI24024J18818_10000518_pt1 | contig 14809 bp, 4 predicted proteins | sample Cruoilmetagenom2_FD_18818 | JGI IMG/M metagenome (IMG submission 18818) | reverse complement strand
CTACCATTAATGAAGGAGCGTTTGCTTCTACTCAAATAGTTTTAAATAACAAGGGTTCTAATGGCTTATCTATTTCAGACACATTAGAATTTGCATTCCATAATCCTTCCTATGGCCATGAATTTAAAAAAGGTTTATCCGGTACTATTACATTGAATGATGGTTTTGGAAAAATTGCTGTGGTGAAAGTTGAGTATATAGACTTTAATACACTTAAAATCATGGACTTCATTTCTGTGGATGCTGGATTCGATCATAAAGCCTCGTTATTTGTCATTACCGAGACTGATGGAATCGTAAACCAAGACCAGCTTACATTCAGTATTATAGGGAATGGATCTACTTCTTTTATAAATAACAATTCTGCATACTAATTTTAAATCCTTTCTAACTTAGTTAGAGGGGATTTTTCTTTTGTCCCTGTGTAAGATACAATTCTGAATTGTATCTTACACAGGGACCTTTTTTGTAAATACATGTAAACCAAAATTCACATTTTATTTACAGTTATCCGATTGTAGTTAATATTTTTAGGACCTATATTTAAGTAGCGACTTTGTTATTCTATTATTTCTAAAATTCTGGAGAATTTTAAATAGAGATAGTATTGTTCAGCTAATTATAGGAGGGAAATTATGCAAAACCATACGTTGAAAAAATCGGTAATGGCAGCTGTTCTTGCAACAACTTTATTAACTTCTACAAATGTTAGCTACGCAAGTAGTTCGCTTCAAGAAATGGTAGATCAGGCAAGAAAAGATATGAAAGAGGCTGCTTATTCTTATGTAGTACCCTCAGAAAAAGGAAAACTTGTACCTAGTTCGGATTTATACCCAACTTTGAACAAGGTTAAAAAAGACTATCAAAAAGCAAAGGATGCAATCACAAAATCCAATGCTAACAACAAAGGTACACTATTAAATGATCTAAATGATTTATATAACGAAAGAATTACAAAAGGGCTAATCCCCTATATCGACGCTTATAATTATGCGGACAAATATTTAAATCCGATAATGGCAGATATCAAAAAAGCGGAAGAAGCAAAAGACTGGGAGCAAGTTGAAAAACAATATCATAAATTATCTGTTCAACTAAAAAGCCGTTCAGCAATTATGTATCGTTTTACTGGAAAAGCTGCACGGGATCTATTGTTAGAGCAATATAAACATACAGCTGACATGAAACGTACTCAGTTAATGGTTCCTGTAACTATTTATATGAAAGTAAAACAGGCTGATAAATTAATAGCTCAAGGAAAACAAGCCGAGGCTAAAATAATTTTAGAATCCATCAAACCTTTACAGCTACGTTTACCATCAGCAAGTGCTCTGCCAATGGTGAAAGAATTACTTGAAGAAGTGAATACTGTATTTAAAAAAGCTGGTATGGACACTACTCCAACCCCGACAACGCCAACAACACCAACTAATCCATCGACAGGTGGAGGTAATAGCGGTGGAGGTAACACAGGCGGTGGCAATAACGGTGGAGGCAACAACGGCGGAGGCACAGATAAAAATTTCGAACTTAATCTAATGCACGTAAATGATATACACGCTAATACGGACAAAGCACCAAAGCTTGCTACAGCAGTAAAAGAAGTACGTACTCAAAAACCAGATGCTTTATTACTGAATGCAGGGGATGTTTTCTCAGGTACTTTATATTTTAATGAGTTCCTAGGACAAGCAGACTTAGCATTTATGAATTTAATGAAAGTAGATGCAATGACATTCGGTAACCATGAATTCGATCTTGGTTCATCCGCTGAAGGTCATAAAGCATTAGTTGATTTCATTGAAGGTGCAAACTTTCCATTTGTATCAGCAAACGTAGATTTTTCAAAAGATGACAAATTTACAGGGTTGTTCAACACAAAGATTTCTTCAACTCCTGACTCAGGAAACATTTATACAGGAATTGTAAAAGAAGTAAAGGGAGAAAAAGTTGGGATCTTTGGACTCACAACTGCGGAAACGGCAGACATTGCAAGCCCAGGGAAAATTACATTCTCTAATTATATTGAAGATGCAGAGAAAATGGTTGCTGAATTTGAAGCGATGGGTGTTAACAAAATCGTTGCACTTACACATATTGGTTTTGATGATAATGCGGCTATGGACAATGACCAAGAACTAGCTGCAAAGGTTGACGGTATTGATGTAATTGTAGGTGGGCATAGTCATACTCAATTAGACAAACCAGTTGTCGTAGACAAAGATGAAAATGGCACAGCGAAAGATAAAACAATTATTGTACAGGCGTATCAGTATTCAGATTACCTAGGTACTTTAGATATTGAATTTGATAAAAAAGGTGTAGTAGTAGGACATGCAGGTAAATTGATTGCAACTAAAGATAAAGCAGAAGATGCTGAGGCGGTTGAGCTCTTAAAACCTTACAAAGAAAAAATAGAAGCTGTGAATAATGAAGAAATTGGAGTAACACTTGATAAAGCACTATTAAGTCCAAGAACATCTGATAAAGATTATGTACCGGGCACAAGTGTAAGAGCTAGTGAAACAATACTAGGGAACTTGATTACAGATGGCATGCTTGCAAAAGCGCAAGGATATGTAAAAGATAAAAAAGTAATTATGGCATTCCAAAATGGTGGAGGGATTCGTGCTGCTATTGGAGCAGGTCCAATCACAGTAGGTGAAGTTATTACAGTACTTCCATTCGGTAACACACTAGCGACAATGGATGTTACAGGTGCAGAACTGAAAGAGGCATTTGAAACTAGCTTAAAAGAGTATCCAAAAGAAAGTGGCGGTTTCCTCCATGTATCGGGTGCAAAAGTAGAATTCGATTCTTCTAAACCTGCTGGACAACGTGTAGTTTCAGTCGCTTATAAAAATGAAGATGGTACTTATACGGAAATTGAAGTTGCTAAGACATATACAGTAGCAACAAACGCATTCACCGCAAAAGGTGGAGACGGCTATGACGTTCTTAAAAAAGCTTATGAAGATGGTCGTGTAACAGATCTTGGACTGTCAGATTGGGAAAACTTAAGAGAACATTTACAATCTCTTAAAACAATTCCAGCTGAAATCGAAGGTCGTATTGTAGACGTTAAAGGGGAAGTTGTAGACCCAGAACCGATTCCGGATCCGATCAAAGGATTCTATAACACGAACCCTGGAAAATTAGCAGTCTCTCAAATTGCTCGCTATGATAGTGGTCAAGGAGAAACAGGGACAGAGATTTTAGCATACGATGCGAACTTAAAAAAAGCTTTCGTCACAAATGGTAAAGTTAAAGGTTTTGATATTGTATCATTCGAAAACTTGAAATCGGGTACATTGACAGGAATTACAGAAACTTCAAGAGTTCTATTATCAAGCTTTAACATAAACGGTGTAGCGGATATTACTAGTATTGCTTCACATCCCACGCAAGACTTAATTGCAATATCTGCGGTTAGTGATCCAAAAACAGAACGAGGCTACATTATATTTGCTACGAAAGACGGAGAATTTTTGAAATCTGTTCAAGTAGGAGCATTACCNGACATGGTGACATTTACTCCAGACGGGACAAAAGCANTTGTTGCAAATGAAGGAGAACCAGNTGATAATGCGGAAAAATCTAAAGATTTAATAGATCCAGAAGGGTCAATTTCCATCATTGATGTAGAAACGTNTGAGCATACAGAACTACAATTCACAGAAGCNATGCTAGACGATAAAGTNCGTATGTCGTATCAAGGNAAAGGTAAATCTTACTTGGCACAATTAGAGCCTGAATATGTNACAGTGTCTGCTGACAGCAAAACAGCTTACGTTTCCTTACAAGAAAATAATGCAATAGCAACAGTAGATCTTGAAAAGGAAGAAATCTTAAACGTTAAAGGACTTGGTGTGAAAGATTTTTCGAAACCTGGTAACGAACTAGATGCGCTTAAAGATGGAGTAGTAAAACTAGAGAAACAGCCTATACTTTCCTTCTATATGCCAGATGCAATTGAAACTTTCACGATAGGTACAGAAACGTACATCATTACACCTAACGAGGGAGATGCACGTGATTATGATGGATTTAGTGAAGATAAAAAAGTAGATAAAATAATAGGAAAAGTGAAATTGAAAGCAGATCATTATGCAGGATATACACAAGAACAACTAGATGCATTCGACCTAACGACTCTAAAAGATTATAAAATTACGACGGAAGATGGGAAAAATGAAGCTGGGGAGTATGAAGCGCTTTATGGATATGGCGGACGCAGCTTCTCTATCTTCAATGCAAAAACAATGGAGCAAGCATTTGATAGCGGAAGTGATTTTGAGTCGATCATTGCCAATGATCCAAAATTAAAACAATACTTCAACGTAAGTAACGACAATGTAGAACTAGATGCTCGTAGTAATAGTAAAGGTCCAGAACCAGAAACGGTAGTAACTGGAGAGATGAATGGAAAGATATATGCTTTTATCGCTTTAGAACGGATAAGCGGTATTATGGTTTACGATCTTACTAATCCATCAAGTCCAGAGTTTGTAACCTTTATTACAAGCCGTGACTTCTCGGAAGATGTTGCAGGAGATGTAGCTCCCGAAGGTCTAAGATTTATCCCAGCTTCTGAAAGCCCAACAGGCAATGCATTACTTGCTGCTACGCACGAAATGTCAGGAACCGTAGCTGTATATGAATTTGAAGGAACGGGTATTCCTGTAACACCAGTTTCTGCAGCTGATTTCTCGGGTAAAACACATGAAGGTAATATATCTGTCGACGTTACAGAAGTTTCAAATCTTCAGAATGCAACAGTAAATGGCAACCTAATTTTAACAGGTACTAATAGTGGTACATTAACACTCACAAATGTAACTGTTACTGGTGATGTAGATTTCACGGGAGTTGAAGGTGATATCAAGATTGAAGGTTTAGATGCAAAAGATGGAAATATAGTACTATAACAATTTTGCCGAAACCTTCATGTTTGGTAGAAGGTTTCGGAATCTAAAATAACTAACAAAAAATCCCTAACTAAAAGGAGAATTGTTTAGATGATTAAAAGGAATTGGAAAAAGCCAATAAATGCTTTTTTATCCGCTGGTTTAATAGCTAGTTTAGTACTTCCAGCAATGCCATCAAGTGTAGTAGCCGCTACAAAAGCATCAGACTTAATTATTTCGGAGTATATTGAAGGTGGCAGCTTTAATAAGGCGATTGAAATTTATAATGGTACTGGTGCAACTGTTGATTTGAGTACTTATTCGCTTGAGCTTTATTCGAATGGAGCAGCTCCAGCAGGCCAAAAAGTATCTTTGTCAGGTACTTTGGCAAATGAAGATACGTATGTTCTATATCATAAGGATGCGAATGATGCTATTAAAAGTAAGGGAGATTTAGAGAATAGTTCTGTTATAAATTTTAACGGAGATGACCCTCTTGTCTTAAGAAACGATGGTGCAATAGTAGATTCAATTGGCCAAGTAGGAGCGAGAATTGAGAACTTAAAAGACGTTACACTAGTCCGCAACAGCTCAGTTACAACTGGCGATATAATAATCGACGATGCATTCAATCCATCAACGGAATGGACAACACTGCCTAAAGATAATTCTACCAATTTAGGCTCGCACACAATGGATGGTTCATTACCAACGGATCCAACAGACCCAGTTGAAGTTGTGACAGTAACAATTACTGGAACAGCAAAAGTTGGACAGACGCTAACAGCTTCAGTAAATGAAGGTGCTAAAAATGTAACTTACCAGTGGCAAGTAGCTGATACAGCAGAAGGTGTATACGCTAAAATTGATGGCGCTACAAATGTAACTCTAAAATTAGCTGAGGAACAAAAAGGTAAATTCATTAAAGTTATCGTTAGTGGTGACAATGATTCGACTGTAACAAGTAATGCGACGATAGCAGTTGTAGCACAAGATTCATCAGATCCTGAAATCCCTGCTGGGGGGATGACTATAGCAGATGCGCGTGCCACTGCTATTGGGGAAACAGTAACTATTAAAGGTGTTGTAGCAGCAAGCTTAAAAAATACAATCTCAATCCAAGATGCTACAGGTGGTATCGCAGTGAGACCTACTAGTCTTCCTCTAACAGTTGGCGATGAAGTAACGCTTACTGGGAAGTTAGCAGATTATAAAGGCCTTCTTCAATTAGATGGAGCAACAATCGCTCAAAAAGGCACAAACGTTGGTGCACCAACCGCTAAAATTTTAAAAGGTACTAATGTGAATGAAGCCAACGAATCACAACTAGTAACAGTAGAAAACCTAACTCTTACTGCTATTTCTGAAGGTGCTGGTTGGGCAAATTACACAGCAAATGATGGTTCAAACTTCATCGTTCGTGATGAAAAAGGTGAATTTTCATCATTAGTTGTTGGTACAACGTATGAATCGATTACTGGTATTGTGCAACAGTTCGATAATGACTATCAAATTATCCCACGCTCTGAAGCAGATATCGTTGCAGATAGTTCAACACTAAAACCTGCTTTAGCAACTCCAGGAAGTGGAACATATGTAGGTTCTCAGTTAGTAACATTATCTACAATGACTGCAGGAGCAGAAATTTTCTACACATTAGATAGTTCTACACCAACTGTAGAAAGTACTAAATATGAAGAGCAGATTTCTATAACAGAAAATAAAACACTTAAAGCAATAGTGAAATCTCAAGATGGTACATTAAGTGAAGTTTCGACATTTGAATATACAATCACTGATTCATTACAAATTCATGATATTCAAGGTGAAGGACATGCCACCAAATTTGATAATGAAACAGTTGAAATCCAAGGTATTGTTACTTATGCATTCAAGCTAGGTACTGCAAATTATTATACGATCCAGACTCCAGATGAGCTTGCAGATAATAATCCAAACACCTCTGAAGCGATTATTCTATATGCTGGAAAAAATGCTTGGCCAATCGTAACAGGTGATTTAGTCAAAGTTACTGGAAAAGTATCTGAGTACGCTTACGATGGTTATGACGATCGTCAACAAACTGACTTAAAAACTACGCAAATCAATGTACGTGATGACCAAGGTGGTAAAGTTGAAGTAATTGAAAGTGATGTTACTTTACCGGCTGCAATCATCATTGATGACTCAAAAATGTCTCTAGCACAAATTGATAGCGATAATCTATCTGTCTTTAATCCTACTGTAGACGCAATTGATTTCTGGGAAAGCATGGAAGGAATGCGTGTGCAAGTTGGAAATGTGAAAGCAGTATCACCACAAGAGCATGGGGATCTTGTTACGGTTCTTGAAAGTGCACAAACAAACTCACTTCATGGTGGAGTTTTATACGAAGAGGGTAAAAGTAACCCAAATCGTGTCCAATTCCGTTTAGAGCCAAATGGAGCTGGTCGTGATTTCGAAGTAGCGACAGGAGATACCTTTAAAGGGCCGATTACTGGGATAGTGGGTTACTCATACCAAAACTTTAAAATCTATGTTGATTTGGATGAGATGAAAGCTGCTCACACAAAAGGGGCTGCCGCACCTGAAAAAACAACTATTGTTAAAGATGATGATAAGTTAACGATTGCTTCGTATAACTTAGAAAACTTTTCGAACAATAAATCATCTTCTCCGGATAGTAAAGCGCAAAAGTTAGCAAGAGCATTTGCAACTGATATGCAAAATCCAGATATTATTGGCGTAACTGAAGTACAAGATAATAATGGACAATCTACAGGAGATTCGAAAGCAAACGAGAGTTACCAAAGATTAATAGATGCAATTAAAGCTGTTACCGGGGGTACAGAGTATAAATATGTAAATATTGATCCTGTAAACAATCAAGACGGCGGTGCACCAGATGCGAATATTCGTGTTGGATTCTTATACAATCCAGACCGTGTTACATTAACGGCAGGTGCTACACCAGGTTCTGCTACAACGGCTGTAGGTTATGAAAGTGGCAAGTTAACACATAACCCAGGTCGTATTGATCCAACAAACGAAGCATTTAACAGTAGCCGTAAACCTTTAGCAGCACAATTTGATTTCCAAGATGAAAGTGTAGTCGTTATTGCGAACCACTGGAATTCAAAAACTGGAGATACTCCTTTGTTTGGATCTATCCAACCACCAGTATATGATAGCGAAAAGCAACGTCATAAAATTGCTAATATCGTATATGATTTTGTAGAAGATATAAAAACAAAAAATCCAGATGCAAATGTAGTTTCAGTAGGTGACTTTAACGACTATCAATTCTCTGAGACTCTTAAAATTCATGAGGGTAGCATTATGACAAATATGATCAATAAAGTGGAAACTTCTGATCGATACACTTATCTATATCAAGGTAACTCACAAGTACTTGATCATATTTTAGTTACGAACAACCTTGTAAAAAATACAGTAATTGATATTCTTCACATCAACGCAGACTTCACAGATATGGCTGGTCGTGCATCTGACCATGACCCAGTATTAGTTCAAATCGATCTTAAAGGTAAAGATGATGGGGAAGTTGTAACGCCAATTACACCTGAAAAGCTGTATGATTTTAAAAATCTTACAACTAAAAAGTTAACAATTACAAAACCAAGTATTTCACTTACACTAGGTGAAAATACAACAATCACAAATGGCGTTTTATTCACAGGAGATTATGCTGAATTCCACGGTGAAGGATTAGCAACTAAAACCGTAACAATCAGACCATTAAATGCGGATGCAATAATTGATTTCAAAGGAACAACAGTTCAGAAAGTAATTATTGATGGCACGAACGTAAAAGAAATTCGCGGAGCAGAAAATATTCAAGCAATTGAATACATTAACGATGCGACTCCTGAATCAATTAAAATAACTAACCAAGAAGGGGACCTCTTAACAGAGGTTCCTTCTTTTCCAAATGAAAACCAAGCTCCAACAGTAAAAAAAGCAATTCCAAATTCAACTGTTACCACTGGAGAAACCTTAACCTTTTTGCTAACAAATCACTTCTCTGATTTGGACAAGGACAAGCTAACATTTACCTCCACAAAAGGCACGATTAAAGATGCCACATTAACATTAAAACTTGAGGTAGGAAGCCATATTGTTGGTGTAACTGCTACTGACGGAGAAAAGTCTGTTACTGCAAGCTTTACAGTTACGGTTAAAGTTGAACCTGAAGCTGGAGAACTAGATACATATTACCAAGATGCATTAGGCAAAAAAGGGGGAGCATTAAAAACAGCACTCCATGAAATTATCGATGACCATACTCAACTTTCATATACTGAAGTATGGAATGTGCTAAAAGAATCCGATGAAGATATGAATAACAAAAACAACGTAATCTTATTTTATTCTGGAGAGTCCCGTCCTAAAAATAGAAATGGTGGGAATGTGGGTGATTGGAATAGAGAGCATACGTGGGCTAAATCACATGGCAACTTTGGTACAAGCATAGGACCAGGAACAGATGCACATCACCTACGACCAACCGATGTACAAGTTAATAGCTCCAGAGGAAACCTGGACTTTGATAACGGAGGTAGCCCTGTAAAAGGTTGTAACGGCTGCTTCAAGACATCGAGCTCTTTCGAACCACCTGACCGAGTAAAGGGCGACGTAGCACGAATACTTTTCTACATGGCTACTCGTTATGAACAAGGTGATAAAGTAGACCTAGAACTAAATGAAAAACTAAACAACGGGAGCAATCCTTATCACGGTAAACTTTCCGTCCTACTGGAATGGCATCTCCAAGATCCAGTAGACGAGATCGAAAGAAACCGTAACAACGTCATCCAAAAATGGCAAGGAAACCGCAATCCATTCATCGACCACCCAGAATTCGCCGAGTTGATTTGGTAAAGCTGTCCCTAAAGCTGCCCCTGTGTAAGATACAATTCTGAATTGTATCTTACACAGGGGCCTTTTTACTCTTCTTGAATATATCGAATTCCTATTTTTATAACCTCAAAAAGAAATAGAACTCATAAATAAAAAAATAGAAATGGAATGATAAAAGCCGTTCTGGAAACTCCCAGAACGACTTTTTGATAACTCTTATAACGTTACTATTCTTGTTTCCGATAAAACCGACTCTTACACAGAGACCCTTAATTAGGATTCATCAGTTGTTTGAGCAGTATCATTGTTCGGCGCTTCAGGGACCAATATGTCTATTGGTTCATTTGATTCTGGTGACTTCGTAGCAGGTTCTACAGGTTTAGAAGAATCTACAACTGGCTTTGTTTGTGTTTCTGTTGTTTTTGGAGTTTCAACTGACGGTTTTGTTGTCTGTTGCTCTGTTTTAGGTTTATTATCTGCTGGTTTTGTTATTGGTTCCTTTACATTTTTCACAGGTACTGTATTTATAGGCTGGTTGCTACGTTGTATGTATATAAATATCGAAGCATCTGTATTCCATTTGCGCCCGTCTCCGGGAAGTTCCTGTCTAATCACAGTGCCTTCTTTTTTATTCTTACCACCGTCTTCATATTCTACTCGGGGAGTAATTCCTGTTGTGTGCATTGTTTTAACAGCATCCGCTTCGGTTTTCCCAATCACATTAGGTAAAGTAACTACACGTCTTTGTGCGAATAATCTTTTTAGATCATCCTCCGAGTAGATTTCTTTTAATTGTGCTTGGTATTCAGGATCATTAGACATGTCCTTCCCATTTTTCAAGTAACCTTCTATGTCATGTTTAATTAACATTTCATTATACTCGTGGTTAGCATCATATTTTGCTGGTTTAGCTGTTTGGTCTTCGTTTTTTGGAAGGGCAGTTATTTCGTCCTCGGTAACATTTATTGTCTCTTCCGCTATAAGTGTTACTTCTTCTAGAATAAATTCATCGTTATCGATAACAGCAGATTTTAATTTCTTCTCTAGATTTTCTTCTGTTTTATGTACTGTTTTCTCTACTATTTTTTCTTCTAAACTTTGCACTGGAAGTAAGGCAGCAAGGTATTCTTGTGGTAGGTAAACAATTACCAAGGTTATTACTAATAGCATGGCACCACAAATAGTTAAGACTTTCTTTTGAAAAATTTTACTTTTTTTCATCATTCATTCTCACAATCTTAATTTTTAATTTAAGTTTACCACTGTTTTTATGAACCTATATATGTAATAAATGGAAATATAAAAGGATTAATTTTTGTACACTTGTGTTTTACAACTAATCTATTGGTATTAACTGGTGGGATAAAACAAATATTCCATAGGAGGTATATAGTGTAAGAAACTTGTCCCTTGTTTTTTGGTCCCTGTGTAAGATACAATTCTGAATTGTATCTTACACAGGGACCTTTTTTAAGTGGAATACCGAAACTGCAAAAGCATATCATATGGAATGGGTAAAAGAATAATAGGAGGAATATAACTGTTCTGTACTTCATGTGGAACTAGACTAAATGATGTTGCAAAATTTTGCACAACATGTGGTAAAGAGAAGGCTATAAAAATAGAAGACATAGAATCCAGTTCTAAAAAGAGAAGGAATAGAACTAAACCTGACATTGATAATCATGTACTTAGATTATTTATAGGTGAAAAACAGCAACACTATTACATACGAAGATGGTCAAAAGGTTTAAATTCGTGGAACTGGGCAGCCTTTTTCTTTCCACTTTTTTGGTTCGGTTATAGAAAAATGTATAAGCCAGTTCTCTCGATTTTAGGGATTTTTATAGTAATTAGCCTCGTAGGTACTATATTAGGAATAGGCGTAACCATTCTTAATACTGTGATAGTGTTCGCTATCTCATTGACTGTTGGAATTACCGGTAATAATTTTTACCGGTTCCATGCATTAAAAAGAATTCGAGAAATGCAGAAAAGTAATACTGGTGACTTGGAGTTAGTAAAGAACGAAATTCAGTTGCGGGGCGGGACCAGTTGGAAGGGTGTTTTTGGAACCATTGTGTTGATAGGAGTATATTTACTAATAATTATGAACATGGGCAGATTTGCTCCAGCTAATAACAAAATAACAGGATCAGAGCCAGATTATAATATTGAATTTGAGATTAAGAAAGTGCTTGAAGAGAATATACAGGCTCTTGAAGAGGAGAATATGGATGAGTATATGTCAATGGTGTATACGCATGCTGAGCAAACAACTTTTGCTGAAACACAAAAAGTGCTAAGTGACATATTTGAAAACTTTGACTTGGCATATGAACTTAAGGATTTTGACTTTCTTTCGATTTCAGAACAAGAAGTTAAAGTACGTGTAACTCAACTAACAACTCTTATAGAAGGAGAAACCTTCCGAGATAACGAGTCCATATTCATCCATACACTGAAACCTCAAAAAGAAGAATGGAAGTTTTTTAATAGTGAAGTGGAGTCCATAAACTATTTGGATGAAGATCATTCGTTTAAAATAAATTCGGAGACTATCTCTAATGAACCTTCCTATATTACTACATTACAAGCACCTAGTATGTTTGATTTTTTTATTATGGAGGAAATCGATGTAAATAATGATGGAGTACTAGAAACAATTTCTTTTAGCGGGGGGCCAGAAGAGAATAGTAGTTACTTAAATGAAAAGGTAGAGATCGTAATAGAGCTTGATGGGCTAGAAATAACGCCGCTAACCCTTTCTGCTGAGAATGCGCCAATTCTATACTTTTATGATATTAACCAAGATGGCTGGATGGAGCTTTTCTTTGAAACTGGTGCCCGAATAATAGGAACGGCAATGTACGAATTCACACCAGACGGATTAGCATATGTTACTACCTTAAATGGTTCCGTTGAGGAGTTTACTCCACATGAGGTAATTACAAGCGAGGATAAATACATATTTGATAAGTCTTTGATACTAAGCAATGTTCCTTAATTGTCCCTGTGTAAGATACAATTCCGAATTGTATCTTACACAGGGACCTTTTTAGTTTAGGGACATGTCATAGCATCCAACTCTAGCACATATAGTAGAAAAGTAACTCCATCATGTGAGATGGCTCATAGGTAACTATTTTCATTGGAAGGAAGCGATCTTTATAAAAAAGCATTAGCGGTATGGAGCAAAACTTATAGTTCTAAATTGCGTTGAGAAATGGGGGAATTGTATTGAAGAAAAATTTATTTAGTAAGTTATTTAGCGTCTTTATGGTACTAGCTATGGTCTTAACAATGCTTAGTCCGGCTATGACGGCTTCTGCTAACTCAGGTGTAAAGCCATTCAAGCAAAATACGCCAAGCGAAAGTACGATGCAGTTAAAATCTGCTATTGCGAACCAATTAAATTTGTTAGATGGTGGTCCAAAACTACACAAAGACTTACAAGACCAATCTGGTAATCAAGAAGTTGCAGTAATTATTCATTTATCCGAAAAACCAGTTGCTCTTGAAAAAGGAATCAGCGAGTTAAAAGGAAAAGCATTCTCAGCAACTCAAGAAAAACAAGTGAGAACCAAAGTAAAAGCACAACAAACATTCATAAAAAAGGAATTAACGACAAAAAATATTTCTATTAAACAAGGTTATACCTTTGATACAGTATTAAACGGTTTCGCTGCAACAGTAAAAGCGAGTGATATTCCCAAACTACTTACTGTTCAAGGGGTAACATTAGTGGAGCCAGACACAATTGTTTATGCGTCGGAACAACCACAAAAAACGAAACCAACAAAACCTTCTACGATTATTAAAAATCCTAAAGTAGATGCGAAGATGAATACAAGTATCTCTTTCTTAGGAATTGAACAGCTTTGGAACGAAGGAATTGAAGGACAAGGGGTAAAAGTTGCTGTACTTGATACAGGAATTGATGCAGATCATCCGGAATTCGCAGGTATTTACAAAGGTGGAAAGAACTTTATTCCGAATTCGTCCACGTATACAAAAACACGTGCTGAAGATGATGCATCTGAAACATTACCTTCTGAACGTCCAGCGGGAACGCCAGAATTTAATGCGACTGGAAGTTCGTTCTATACATCACATGGTACGCATGTTGCTGGTACAATTGCAGCAATCGGAGCGAATGAATATGGCATTAAAGGGATTGCACCTAAAGTAGACCTTTATGCTTATCGTGTACTTGGAGCATATGGCAGTGGGTCAACTTCAGGTATTGTAAAGGCAATAGATACAGCTGTTATTGAAGAGATGGATGTTATTAATCTATCACTTGGTGGTGGAGCAAACTCTGAAACAGATGCAGGGTCATTTGCGATTAATAACGCGATGATGGCTGGAACAATCGGGGTACTTGCAACAGGTAATGATGGTCCAAACCGCGGTACAATGGGAACTCCGGGTACGGCACGTTTAGGAATTGCAGTTGGTAACACAACAAATCCTGAAACAATGCACAACGGAGAAGTGAAAGTTACGGTTGGTGACTATAACTTAACGAAACAACTGCAATTAATGGGGACAACTTTTGGAAAAGATTTAGCTACTCAACTTCAAGGTGAATTTGACCTAGTGGCAGTACCTGGCCTTGGAGAAGTAAAAGATTTTGAAGGAATTGATGTGACAGGTAAAGTTGCTTTGATTGCTCGTGGTTCAATCGCGTTTGTCGATAAAATTGCGAATGCAAAAGCAAATGGAGCAGTTGCTACAATTATTCATAACTCTGCAACAGGATCAGGTGCACCAGATGCTTCAGGTACATTCCTTGGAGATTCATTTGCCTTCATTCCAACTTATGATATGTCTTTCACGGATGGCGAAGCAATTCGCGTTGCATTAGCAGGTGGAACAGGGAAAGTAAGCTTCGGTAAATTTGCTTCCACGAATACTGTTGGAGATGAAGTAAATGACTCCAGTTCACGTGGACCTTCTACACCAAACTTTGATATTAAACCAGATGTAAGTGCACCTGGAACAAATATTATGTCTAC
>JGI24024J18818_10000517_pt1 | contig 14816 bp, 21 predicted proteins | sample Cruoilmetagenom2_FD_18818 | JGI IMG/M metagenome (IMG submission 18818) | reverse complement strand
CCCCGCATACTCAAACGTTGATAAACGTCTACATAGCGAGGTTTCTAACTAACAATGATCCCGACTGGGCTCGAACCAGCGACCTCCACCCTGTCAAGGTGTTATCATCGTTTTTTTGATTACTATAAAAACCTTATAAGTACTGGTGCGTAAGCATTCCTTTAGGTTACGTCAGTTTGAGTTTTTTCGTTATGGGTTGTGTATTTTAGATTTAAACCCATATTCCAACCCATATTTTCACCCTTGGTTATCTTTTGGATAAAACACATTGAATTTATCACTAGCTACCTTGTCAGCTTCTTGTAGCGCTTTAGTGTAAATGTCGAGTGTTGTTTGAATTTTTGAATGTCCTAAGCGTGAAGAGACTGTTTTGATATTTTCACCACTCATGATTAACCAGGTAGCAGAAGTATGCCTTAGATTGTGAAACGGGATAAAATTTAGGTCATTCCGTTTTATAAATCTTCTCCACCATGTTGTAACACTTGAAGGATTAAAAGGATGCCCAAAAACAGTTTTATTCTCAATAGTTCTAGGGGATGTGAATACAAAGAAATATCCACCATTATTCCATAGTTCCTCACTCGCTAAGCGGTCTTTTTTTGCTTGGTGATGAAAGGCTTTTAACTCGCTTAAAAACTGACTAGGAAGCCCTATTGAGCGTATAGATGATTTCGTTTTAGGTTGTCTAACATGATAAGTTTTATCGGTATATGTCAGAGATTGTTGAACATTTATCACACTGTTTTCAAAGTCAATATGCTTCCATTCAAGACCTGTGATTTCTCCTCGTCTCATACCTGTAAAAATGGCTAGCAATACGAGTATCTTCCATTTAGGGTCTTCACCCTCCAACAACTCAATTACTTTAGAAATTTCATCAGTTGAATAAACTTCTTTATCTTTTACTTCAATTTTAGGTTTTTTCACATTCTCCATAGGGTTTACTTGAATGTGGCTACGTTCTTTTGCAAACTTGAATACACTTTGCAGTGCCCTGTGAATCGTTTCCACTGTTCCAGCTGATAAACCGCCACCTTTACCATCCCTTCTAGTGCCATCTTTCATTAAATCGTGTAAGAAATCGGAAAGCTCATTTTTGGTAATGGATCCTATTGCTCTGTTTCCGAACTCAGGTAATATATATGTGTTTAGGCAATTCATTCTTGATTTGTAAGTAGATGGAGCATATGTCTTCTTGGCAAATCGTTCAATCCACAACTCAATAAACTGACTCAGTTTAATCTTCGAAGGCTCAACATAATCAGCTTCACGTATTTCCTTTGCAAATTGGATAAGCAAACGCTGCAATTCAGACTCTTTCTCTACCTTGACTGTTTTTCTGTGACGTTTTTTATTAACTGTGATTGTTAAACGGTAAGAGTTATTTCCAGTCTTCTCATAAGTGCCAGTTGCTTTTCTGTTACGTTTGGCCATTAGATGACCCTCCTTGTTTTTTTAGAAGAATATTGCTAACACAGGAAATATATTATTATGATTATTGAACTTTTCAATGTTCAATTCAATAAATTTAGTATCTGTTTTGGACTTGAATATCATGTCATCATTTATAGTTCCAACAATAATTTTTGATTCATGAATCAGAGCAACTACACTTCCCTTGAAGTATTGTTCAAGTAATTTGTAATCCATTTTGGGTAAATAAGTTAATAGTACAGTACTTGACTCATTTAATAATTCCTCTTTGTTTTCTGATTCCATCTTAATTAAAAAATCAAAATGTACATACCTTGACGGGAAGAGTTTTGGGCTCACTCTGTAGTAAGCTTCTTCTTTTTCCGATAAAATGCTAATGTAGGTATCGAGATCATTAATCGATTCAATAAAAGAAGATTCTTTTGAAACGAAGGCATATGTGTCAGTAAAATAGCTGTTATTATTGACAACATCATCTATAAAAACTTTAATGTCTTCAATTAATGAAGAATATTTTATTTTGTCATCTAAGCTTAAATTGTCAATACCATATAAGAATTCTTCGACAAATTTGTTACTTCTATAAAGTTCGATTGGATGATTAGCTTCAAAATTGGCTATTACTTTTTGGAAATACCGATCATGATTAGAAATGAACTTTATGTCTTCATTAAGTTCATTTATCACTTGATTAACCATTAGGGGAATATTGTTTTTAATGAGAGATTTGATATCTTCAATGTTGGAGATTGACACATTGTTATTTTCCAATTCGTCAGATATTTCTCTGATAAATTCCCCAGTTATTATATTTGTATATTTTTTCATCTCTTCTGTAAGTAAGTTTTTGAAATTCATCCCAATAAAATTGAACATACTACCGAACAATAATTCTTCAATATGCGTGTTCCCTTTTTTTGCAATCAATTTTAAGCGAAAGTTATTAGGTATAACTAAGCCTTTTTCCCATTTAGAGACGTTACTTTTACTAGCGTTGTCAATTAGCTTTCCAAACTCTTCTAGAGTTAACCCTAATCCTTTTCTTATATGTCTAATTCTATTACCTAGAGCTTTTTTATCGACGTTCATACTATCACCTCAACTTAATTATATACAAAAAAACCATAATGGAAACAAAAAGTTTCATAAAGTGTCATTTTGTTGTTGCTTTAGGGGGTTGTTTGGTTTACACTAAAAGTATCATAAAGTTGAAAGGGGGTGATTAGTGTGAAAACAAAGGCAATGGGTTACAGGAAATTATTAGGAATGACACAGAAAGATTTAGCCAGTTTTTTGGGCGTGTCTATTCAATCGATTAGAAATAAAGAAAAAGGTAAAACCTCTTTTAGCGATTCAGAAAAGATTGTATTTAGAAACCTTATTAGAGAAAAAGCTTTCCCACATATCACAATCGATGATATTTTTTTTACTGAAAAAGTGTCATAAAGTTGAAAGGAGATGTTTTATGGAAAGAACAACATTCACAGTTTTAGAAGTCGCTGGATACATTGGGGTAAGTCGTGACTTTGTGTATTCGCTAGTTGCGAGAAACGAAATCCCTCATATAAGAATTGGATCTCGTATTGTTTTTAAACGGACAAGCATTGATTCTTGGATGAATGCAATTGAAAAAGGTGGTTCGTCAAATGAAATTGCTCAATAATTACTACTTCTTTCTATTAGAAGAGGGAGAAAAGCTTAATTAGTAAAATGCTCTTTGGTTCTTAGAGAGGTGTTGCTCCACTGTTAATGAAAGCATAAAAGTAAATCTAGCAAATAAAAACTAGGAGGAATAATCAAATGAAGAATAAACAAAACGTAGAAGGTTTAAAAAGTACGGATGTAGAAGCGTTAATGGACTTTTCAGTAATGATGGAGAAATTATCTAAAGAAGGCAAGTTTGAAATGATGGAAAAAATCATGTCTTTCATAAAAACGGGGGACAAAAGCTTTTTACCCCAATAAAAAAACCACTCGACCTCGGCAAAGGTGAGTAGCTAAGTGTTTTTTAAAATTAAATTCATCTGTAGTATAGCAAAATTCAAACATACATTGCAATCGGTAATTGAAGGATAAATAGATGACACTACTCATTTTTGAAGATCCTTCTACTTGTTTTTCAAGTAAGGAGTGAACATATGACAATAGGTAAGGATGATAAGTCAAATATATCAAACAAAATGCTGAAAAGTGCATTGGTTTATGCAACAAAGCTTAAGTGGCAAGTAATCCCTCTACATTGGATTGAAAACGGTCAATGTAGCTGCAAAGGTAGAACAAAGAATTGTAAGCCTGGAAAACATCCGTTGACATATGCAGGCGTTAAAGACGCCACATTGGACACAGTAATTATTCAATCATGGTGGACCAAATGGCCAAAAGCAAATATAGGAATTGCTTGTGGAGTTACCAGTGGCATTTTCACATTAGATGTAGACATTAATGAAAAAGAAGATGGAACAGAAACCCTTAGAGAGTTGTTTGGTAAGTATGGAGACTTTCCAACTACCCCACAACAAATCACTGGCTCAGGTGGCACTCATTACATCTTCGAATACGAGCCGAGCATTGGGAATGGTGTCAAATTCCTTCCTGGCTTGGACTTAAGAAGCGAGGGCGGTTATATCATTGGAAGCCCTAGCAGCCATATAAATAGCAAAGAATACGAATGGGAAGTATCAGCCCATGTCTTAGAAACCACTGTTCAAAAAGCACCTGACTGGTTGGTTCATATCATTAATCAATCAACTGGAGCAAAAGGCAAAAAGAAGGATGCCCAACATTTCATCTCCATACTTCAAGGGATAGGTGAAGGGGCGAGAAATCACTCTACCGCATCTTTAACAGGTTACTTGCTTAATAGAAATGTAGATGCTGGGGTAGCGTTCGAGATCATCAAGATATGGAATGAAGTAAAGTGCGATCCGCCATTAAGCGAGAAGGAAGTTGAAAATACATTCATCTCCATCTTAAAAGCAGACATAGACAGAAGGAAAGGGGGCGTAAAATTTGAGGGCAATGGAACCAGTAAGCCAGGTTAATGAGATTGATAATTTAATAACGGACTACCGAGAAGTGTTTGAAAGAAGAAGTTACTTCGGTGGAGAAAAAGGAACAACTTTTATCCCTAAACTGTTAGCTGAGCATCTTATGGAAGGGCAGCATTTTATCTTTGATGGAAACCTTCTGTATTCCTATATTGATGGCGTGTATCGAGAAGTAAGCGATCTAGTTATCCGTATGAGATGTGTGGACTTGTTAGGAAATCAGTTTAAGAAATCGAGGGGCGATGAAGTAGTCCATTATATCCAAGTTGCTACCTATCAGAAAAATGAAGAAGCAAATTCAGATACATCGGTCATTAATGTTAAAAATGGATTACTCGACTGGAAAACTAGGGAGTTGCATCCTCATAGCCCCTATTATTTTAGTACAGTTCAACTTCCAGTGGTATATAACCCTAAAGCAATCGCACCAAACATAGATACATTCCTTAGAAATGTCGTTCCTGAAGATACGATACCAATGTTATATGAGTGGTTTGGATATGCAATGCTTCCAATAACTCGATATGAAAAAGCCATGATGTTAACTGGTGAGGGGTCTAACGGTAAAAGTAAGTTTATTGAACTATTTGAGAGATTTATAGGCACTGACAACATTAGTAACGTTCCTTTACAAGATTTAGAGCATAATCGCTTCAAACTGGCTCAAATTTACGGAAAATTGGCAAATACCTTTGCTGATATACCCGCTAAAGCCTTAGAAAAAAGTAGCGTATTTAAAACAGTGGTCAGTGGAGATCGTACTAGTGCTGAATTCAAAGGGAAGGATAGTTTCAACTTCAAACCTTTTGCAAGGCTTATGTTTTCTGCAAATGAACTTCCTAGATCAGCAGATTTAACTAATGGTTTTTTTAGAAGATGGATTATCGTTCCTTTCCCTAATAAATTCGGTGAAGGTGGATTAAAAGCAGATCCTAAAATCATGGACAAGCTAACGACTGATGAAGAATTAAGCGGTCTCTTAAACCGAGCATTGGATGGACTTGAATGGCTAGAAAAACAAGGGCATTTCACTATTAACGATTCTACTAATGAAATGTTGAACCAATACAAATTGGATATTGATAATATCGCAATTTTTATAGATGAACTTTGTGTAGTTTCTCCAAATGTCACTCTAGAAAAGCAGCGTCTGTACAAAGATTATTCAGATTGGTGTTTTACCAGTGGATATAAAGCAATGGGCTTAAAGAAGTTTTACAGTCGAATTGAAACAGGTTACCCAGTGAAAATTGAAAAACCTTTCAATAAACCTAGACACTATGTGGGTATCTCTACAGATTGGCACAAGTAAATACAGACTGTAATATTCATAAACCAGAAACGAAACCAAAAACGAAACATATCTAATAATGCATGAAACCCTTGATATGACTGAATTTGAATAGGAATATATCCCAAGATTAAACCATGAAAAACCATTTCCGTAAATGACGTTAACCTTACTCGCTCTAAGAATAGAGAAGTATTAAACCATCTTCCCATCTACTTTTAACTCATTACATAAAAAAGAGTTGAAATATATATAAGGAGTTGTAAATAGGTGGGATAAATGGTTTAACGTGTACCAACCCTTACTGACTCTAAGGATTGTGGAGATTTCATAAATGGTTTCAAATTTACGCTAGTTTTTATAAATATTGACTCAATGCTTACAGACTCTAAGCAAATGAATAAATCACCTAGATATTCGCAAATGGTTTACTAAATGGTTTACAAAACTAAAAAAGGAGGATACCAAATGACCATTACAAAATTAACTCCATATCAATTACAAAAGCTACGAAAAGAAAAGAAAATTCAAGCAGCACTCGAAAGACGAAAACAATATAAAGGCATGACGGATGAACAAATCACATTTTTTACACCACTAGCAAAAGCCGAATTACTACAAAACAAACAGACTGGAAGTATTAGCTTAGTTGTAAAGCAGTGCCCGATATGTGGAGAAAAGCACACTCATGGTTATGGTGATCTAAAAGGCGGTTATCGAGTCCCTCACTGCATGAATGAAAGTCGAGAAGTCATTCCTTATAACTACGAGTTAATTATTGACTGGAGAAATACCGAAAACGTGAGGTTACGAAATGAAATAGTGAAACGCCAGGTACACAAAAGCAACAAAAAGTGATGTGACACATTTTGAAGGTGGTGGATGGCATGCAAGTAGCGGAAGAGCTGATCTATACGGAAGAAGAGCCTATCTATACAGAGCAAGAAGAAACTGAAAACATCTTAATGCAAGACGTACACCAGGCAGCACAATCATTAAATGCAGCACTAAAGATGGAACGTGAACGGCTGGAGTACTTTGAATCTTTATATGATTTCTCTTACGGCGTATCGAACCTTACAGAAGAACCTGTATATCTAGGGTCAACAGAATCAAAGGCGTTATACATCATTGACCAGAAGCAAGCGTATGAAATGCGAATAGGCAAACTAAAGGAACGTTATTCACGCTTTAAAGGGCTTGTAAGAGGTTTACCGAACAATGACAAGCGAATGATTACAAACTACTTTGAACATGGTCACAAAGTCGATTATGACGAATTACGGGCCTGTATTAATCGAGTATCTAAGTACATGGAAGAAGCGGAAGAAGCACGAGAGAAGGCACTGGATCACGAAGCAGCACAAAAATATGCAGTAGAACGAAAGATGCAACGAATCGAGAAGAGTAGAGCATCCATAAAAGAGAATGAGGGCAAGAAGCAATATCTGATAAATGGACGGTTCGAGTACATGACAGATAAAGAATATCAGTTGTATCAGCAGCAAGAGCCTTTTGGAATACCTTCAAGAGGGTTATGGGCGAACGAACGCTAGAACGCTATATAAGGTGGTGAGAAGTATATGGGACTTCCGACAAGTGAAAGGAAAAAGACTTCAAAGAGAAAAGAAAAGATACCAGGATTAGAAGCCGTTATCAAGCAAGGTAAAAACTACAGATCAATCCTTAAAAGAAAACGCAATAAAAAATAATATCTACACAGAAAAGGAGAAATGAAAATGAAATCAACTATAGAACTAATGCAGGTTAAAGGGGTTAAGGTTCCAAACTTCAACGAGCCAAAAGGTATGGAGTTTGAAAAAGCTATGAACGAAATAGATGCAAAGGTTCACAAACAGACAGCTAGAAAGAATGGCTCTATCAATCAGATTAATAAAGTCAAAGAACAATTGAACAAAGTACAGGCTGGGATCTTGATGGCAGAAGATGATTTTGAAGAAATGGAATTGAAGAAAAGAAAGAAATATCTTCAGGAAGAACTGGATAGTATTGATGATTATTCTAGTTTAAACGTACAGGAATACGCGAAGAAGCTTATTAATAACTCTGCTATTCAAACGCTACAAGCAGAAGCAAAATCCGAATATCTAAACATTCGTACCGCTGCAAAAGATTATGAGAAGGAACTGGAAAAGCAATATACACAAGCGAAGAAAGAACTTCAACGATTCAATGCAGATATGGGGTCTGAATCTAATTACCGAACGGGAGCAAGAAGCTTTAACTCATACGAAACTGCTTAGACCAAAGGGGAGGTAACAAGCAATGACACTACTAGAAAGAGGTTGTTTAGTACAAGAGCAAGAACTTGCTGCATTTCGAATCTTAGAGAATGAGAAAGAACTTCAAGAACTCGAAAGCAAATTGAAAAAAACTATCGGCAAAGATATGCGAGCAGACATCATGGCAAGTATTCAAGATCTTGTAAATGAACGCGAGAACCTATTCGATGTAACGGCAATCAACATCAAGGGCGGGGAAAACTAACCCCCCCTGGTCACTACTCAAAATAATAAATTAAAAAAGACCGGTGAGTATAACCTTTTCCCTCTCCACTGGATTTATAAAAACTTTTTTGACCTATTTTGACCAATGGAAAAAGAAAGGTGGTGATTACTATGACTAGAGATAACGCAAGCCCATATTACACACACCGCTCTAAGGGATATGTGGAAATGCGCCAACAACAAGCAGCAGCGTTTAAAAAACAGAAACGCATGAAAAAGATGTTACCTACAGAATTGGCAGCAAGGAAAGACGAATTACGTAAACGATTAACAAGCGTTTAAAGGGCACATAGGGAGGGGCTTAGTCTCTTTCCTACAATTGAAAGATGATTTATCAACCAAAGCTTACACAAAAAAATGATAGAGGTGAGAAATATGGCAGGCGGAAAAATACGTGGAATAAGTATTGAAATTTCTGGAGATACGACTTCTTTAGACAAGGCATTAACTGGAGTAAACAAACAGAGTCGAGACTTGCAATCAGAATTGAAAAAAGTGGAGTCGGGATTGAAGTTCAATCCAGGCAATGCGGAATTAATCAAGCAAAAACAAGGGCTTTTAGCTGATGCGGTTGTAAATACTACAAAAAAATTAGATAGCTTAAAAGCTGCCCAACAAGAAGTGGAAACTAAGTTTAAAAGTGGTGAAATTGATGCGAAGGCTTATCGTGATTTCCGCAGAGAAGTATTAAAAACGGAAAATCAATTAGATGGTTTAAGAGCATCAGCAAGAGATCTTGATGTCAAAGTGGCAGTTAAAGCTGACACCACAGGGATTGATAAAGTTAAAAACGCGTTAAAAGAAGTAGGCCCCGCAGCTAAAGCAGCGGCAAAAGAAGCATCAGCACAATTGGCCACAATCAGCGCGGCAGGTGTGGCTGGAGTTGGTGCAACGGTAATCGGTTCGACAGAAATGAATACAGACTTAGCAAAATTAAGAACCAACGCACTCCTAGCAGGTAAGGACATAGGTGTAGTTGAGGAAGCGTTTAGAGAGGTTGCAATTGTCTCAGGTGAAACTGATAGTGCTGTAGAAACGGTATCTAACTTATTAGCAACTGGATTTAGTGAAAATCAGCTAGAAGGTGTCATTAACAATATCAACGGCGCAGCTATTAAATTCAGCGACACACTCAAAACTGAAGGTATTGCGGATGGTATTCAAGAAACATTTGCAACAGGTAAAGCCACAGGGATGTTTGGCGAATTGTTAGAACGTAGTGGTGTGGATTTAGAACAGTTTAATTCCTCATTAGCAGTTGCTAAGGAATTTGGTAGCGAAACCGATTTCGTATTACAATCAATGGCTAAATTAGGACTCGGTGGCGTTACGGATAAGTACAAAGAAATGAATCCTGAATTAATCGCCAATCAAGAAGCAACGCTTGACATGCAATTGGCACTCGCTGATTTAGCAACGGTTCTGACTCCTCTTGTCACAAAAGTTACTGAATTTGTAACAAAAATAATCGAGTGGGCTGAAGAAAATCCTGAACTTGTAACAACTTTGGGAATTCTAGCTGGTGTGGTAACCGTCATTACAGGAGCAATGATGATATTAGCACCAATAATGACGGTCTTAGGGGTTATAGCAGCAGCGCTAGGCGTGACCATTGGTGCGATAGCTTTACCTATTGGGTTAGCCATAGCCGCCATTGGTTTACTCGTTGCCGCAGGTGTGTTCCTGTATAAAAATTGGGACACCATCAAGGAACGTGCAGGAAAATTAAAGGATTATATATTAAATAAATTCGCTGAGTTAACAGCTAATGCGATTGTTAAATTTAACACATTAAAAGATGGTGCAGGCGTTTTATTCACCGCACTCAAAAGTAAAATGACTACCCCTATTGAAGAAGCTAGAGAAAAAATAAAAGGAATCATCGACAAAATCAAAGGGTTCTTCACAGGGTTAAAATTGAAATTTCCTAAAATCAGTATGCCGAAACTTCCTAAGTTTGAACTAACTGGAAAGTTCAGTTTGAGTCCTCCAAGTGTACCGAAATTGGGAGTCAACTGGAATGCTGATGGCGGTGTTTTCAATAAGCCGACAATCTTTAATACATCAGCAGGGTTACAAGGTGTGGGCGAAGCTGGTGGAGAAGCAATAATCCCTCTTACTGCGAAAGTATTAGGCGATATTGGGCGAGGTATTGAATCGACCATGAATAAAAACAATCAATCTCGCGGTGGAAATTTAACCATCCAAATCCCATTAAACGGACAAGTCATTGCTGAACAAACTTTCGATGTAAATCAGTTGCTATTCGGATCGGCTTCAAAAAGTAACGCGTTCATGAACGGGGTGAGAGTTTAATGGGTGTGAATTCAAATCGAGATTTATATAAGTTGACACGAGAGAGGTCAAATCTTGTTATCTTAATAAAAGTAGAATTAAAAAAGATTAACCAAGTGCTTAAAAAAAGCGACAACTGGGCAAAAGAGACACTTCAAGGGGAGACTTTTGAGAACTATAAACAAAATTCCCTAAAGACTCGAAAATACATTCAGGATGTAAGCAAGAAATTAAAAAGTATTCCTTCCAGCAATATAGATGCTTCAGTTTATGCGGCTTTAAATAATGCATTGAATGACATTAAAAACGCTCGATTGAAATATGAAAATGATATGAGTGATTATTGAAGAGCTTAGGCTCTTCTTTTTTTGTTCGTTTGCGTGTGATGATTTTATTACTGGAGTAATAACTTTAATGAGGTTAGGAGCTCTTTTTATTACTGGAACAATAAAACCACTTATTGCCTCTTTTTGTAGGGTTATCCTTAAGAATCCAAATAACCCTGGGAATGATTCCATGGGATAACCCACGAAGGGAGGAGGCTTGTAGTTTGAGAGAAGGGAGTCCCTCCTATTTCGTACTGTGGGATAAGGTTAGGTTTACAAGTAAGGTAGGGTTTAAAACTCTACCTTAATCATAAAAAGAATGATGTTTTTTACATCCGAAGGCGACACATTATCGCTACTCATTTCAACGCGTTTCTTAAGTGGTGTATAAATGGGCACTCTGCTTTTTATTCGTTACTCTAAATAGCCACGGGGATTATATATATTAAATATATAGTTCCTTCAATCGAGCATTTTTAAAACAACGATTAACGATTGATACATAAGGGGAGACAAGCTACCTACTATGAGTGGTGGGGTGGTATTCAATCGAGCATGCTGACAGGTAGCTTGTACTACGATAATTATAATGAGATTCACATATGTAAATGATAATATAAAAAATGATGAATGTAATAAATAACGAGGTAGGGAGTGGGATGGGCGAAATGAGTTTTATAGGAGGATTAATCAATACTTTAAAAGAATGGGAAGAACTATCTATTAGTGAAGATACTGATCTTAGACTTTTAGTATCATACGCTTTGAGGCAATTAGGAAGTAAAAACGACATTTTTAATGATGACTATGAAGAGCAATTTTTATATTATCTAACTGCAAGAATAAAGGTATTAGAAAAAGAAGGGGTTTTCGAAGATTTTTTGGTATATGGTGTTCTAAAAATATTTGATGATTATTTCATCGGCCAACTGGAGAATCATGGTTCTTACTTAATAAATAACGATTTTTTCTATGGCCAAGTCGTAGATGAAGACAGTGAATCAGGTCCGTCAAATAGAGAAGAAATAGAATATTGTACAAGTCACAAGTACATCCTCGATAAAGAAAATGAATTAGATGTATGGAACTTAGTAAAAACCAAACATTTCAATAAATCAAATATAAGGGAATGGAGCTTAAGATTAAATAAAAGAATGAATTCCAAGAAATGAATGATAACGAAGTATATTGAAGGGAAAATAAATTTTACTAACGATTTCTAAAGGATTCCTTCCTCATTTGTCGAATATTGGATGAAAGAGGAGGGGTTTATACTGAAAAGAGATATGGAGCTTGTTAGAAGACTATTAATTGAGTTCTCTGAAGGCAAAAGTCAAATGCAATTTATAACATCAACCTTTAATGATGAGACGCAAAAACACTTGGATGATAGGAAATATGAGTATCATATGAAGATTATGCAACAGGAAGGTTTGATTACTTATAAAGCAGCTGGTTATAAAGGCGGTTTTTACTTGTTGAATGTGCCGGAATTAACTTGGAAAGGGCAAGATTATTTAAGCGCTATTGAGGATGATACGACATGGAATAGAACTAAAGAAGGACTTGCAACAAAAGGTTTAGAATTAGGTAAAATCACTTTTGATACTTTATTTGAATTTGCTAAGATGAAAGCAAAAGAAATGTTGGGAATTTGATAAAGTAAAATACACCGGAACTTTCAACTTTGCATTCTTTTTGTTTATCCAAAAAAAATTGATTAGTCATGAGAAATTGGATAGACACCATTTTTGTGAAGTGTGCGTATTTGGATAAGAAAAATTCTTTAATGCTTAAAATATTGGAGGTGAAAAAATGACAGAAAAGAAGTATTCCGATCTAAACGATTTAAATGAGAAATCAAAAAGTAAATTGAAATCCGACTTAGAAAAAGTTGTAGATGAACTAAAAGATACCGACTTTATAAAATTCAGAAACTTGATTAATAACACACTAGAAAGTTTGAAAATTTCCTATGAGTCAGAACAACATCAAAAACAAAGACCTAAACTGGGTAAACAAAAAGGACAACATCCCATCAAACCTATAAGAGGTGAAATATACAATGCTCTATTGGGTGAGAAGTCTGGAAGTGAATTATCGGGTCAACATCCAGTAATAGTAATTCAAAATGATGCCGGTAACTTGTACGCACAAAAAGTTATTGTTATTCCAATTGAAGGGGATGGCAATAAAATAGATGAATCTTATATGATGAAGGTTAACAGCGAGGACTTGGAAGGTACTAATAAATTAACCAAAGAACCATCGAGACTTATTATTTCTGAAATAATGACCATTGATAAAGCTCGATTAGGTATTAAAGTTGGAAAGCTAAAAAAAGAAAAAATTAAAGAATTAAATCAAAAAGTTTATAATCAAATTTCTCTTGACAAGCCATTATAATATGGTAAAATTAATTTACTAAGTTATATCAAGTCTCTATTTGAGACACGACTTCATACATATGAAGTATTTCAAAAATATTTTCTCAAATAAGGGATCTTATGTTGATCCCTTATTAATTTATTTAAGTTTCGTAATAAATATTAAAAATAAACATATACTAAAATTAAATGCAGTATCAAGCCAACTGGCATGGCTCTAAAAGAGCATCTTCAAACTGTAGTAAGACCTCACATTAATTTGTGAGGTCTTTTTTGTATGTAAAGTGAAAGAAAATAATAGTTTGCTATAATTACAAAAAAAACTAGGTTGAATCAATAAGAAATGTTGAAGGCAAGCACCAACCAAACTTGCTATAAAGAAATTACAATAACAGTGGTCAAAGGCTATCAACCAATCTGGTACCAGTTATTTAAATTGATCAGTACAAGAAGGACTACTTACACCTCAAGTCGAATAATAATAAATCACAATGTATGTAAGGAGTGATTTACTTTGGGTTTTTTTGATGAATTCGGAAATGAAACAAAACAAAGAATGAGTAGAGAAAGCCTTATAAAAGAGGTTCATGAGTTATATGAAACCTATGTCAATACATTTAGGGAGCTTGAAGTAACTGAGGATTACAAAAGAGAAATAATTGCTTTGAAGGAGACTTCATTACTGGAATTCAAAGATTACTTTCTAGAGAAAGGTTTTGAAGTATCTCCCTCAAAATCGGGATTTTCTAATTCTAAAGGCTATACTGCGATTCTAGGTGAATTGGAAGTTAATTTTACTTACTTACATCATCTCCATTATGAAATAAAACTGTCGCCATACTTAATTGAACCTTTATTCGTGAAAGATTTAAATGCAGATGTTAGAAATTTCAAGGGTTACCTCAATATATACACCAAAAAAATTATCATATTTGGTAATCATGGTAAAGAAGATGAGTCTGTTTACAATAAGGCAAAAGAAGACCTTAAAAAGGATATTAGTATATTAAATGAAAAAATTAAAAGTAAATACAAACCTAAACTTGCAATTTATATAAAAAGAAGAGATATGCATGTTAATAATATTATTGAATACCTGGATTTATTAGATCAAGAAATGGAATGGATCAAGTATGAATATATTTACTTCTCGACTTATAATAAAGGGTCTTAGTCACAAAAAGTATCATATCAATCCTATAGAAACTTTTAGAGAGTATATGGATAAAGGTATATTGACAATGGTAGTGTGTAGGTTTTTTCAGAAGTAAACGCTGTTTAATTGGTACGCTCAATCTGAGTGTGCTTTTTTGTTTTTAAAATCGCAACCCATATTCCAACCCATAATTCTATAAATAGAAAAAACACCATCTCCGAAGAGATGATGCTTTTAAGGAGAAACCCTTGTTCCTAAAGGTTTCCTGCGGGTTTGGCACCCAATGATCCCGACTGGGCTCGAACCAGCGACCTCCACCCTGTCAAGGTGGCGCTCTCCCAGCTGAGCT
>JGI24024J18818_10000516_pt1 | contig 14822 bp, 14 predicted proteins | sample Cruoilmetagenom2_FD_18818 | JGI IMG/M metagenome (IMG submission 18818) | reverse complement strand
CCGCCCAACTCTACATCTCGGTCAAAACTGTCAGACGTCATACGGAAAATATCTACGGCAAGCTCGGCGTCCACGGTCGCGGTGAGGCGGTAGCAAAGGCCACGGGGTTGGGAATTTTGCCGTAACAGTTCTTTCCCGATAGCTGCCTCCCACCACTAGAATCCCGCCTCCTGAGTCCTACCCCTTGATCCCTTGACCAGTNCCCAACTCCAGAAAAATGGGTATGCAATTGGGTAAATCTGCTGCATGTGCGATCTCCAGCAAAGCTCTATCTTCGTGACTAGCTCAAGCGAATCGGGTGGCGGAATTCAGGTTGAAGCGATCGAAAGGAACAGATACACGGCGATGAAAAAACAAATAGCGCTACCAACCATGAAGGAGCCGGCGATCTACCGGATTCGGGTCCGAGGGCACATCGATGCCAAGTGGTCTGAGCGACTGGAGGGCATGAATATCACACAGGGACGGCACAGCGAAAAGGACGACGAAACCATCCTGGTGGGTCGTTTGGCGGATCAAGCGGCTCTTGCGGGCGTGATGAACACACTGTACGAACAGCACCTGCCGGTGTTGTCGGTAGATTGCCTCGAGGAAGGCTGAACCAGAAAAAAAGGAGGAAGAACGATGAGTGAAAAAGTAGTAACCCAAGATCAACAGCACCAACGGGACGCGAGTCCACGAGGTGTCGACCGGCGCGAGTTCGTTGGAACGTCGGTGGGAGCAGTTGGAGCGGCCGTGATCGGCGCGTCGGTGATTGGTGGGGCCTCGACAGCCAACGCCGCTGTGTCCCCACCAGAGCCCGAGTCTCCAGACACCTCCGTGCGTTGGAATTCCAAACCCGGAGATCTCTACAACGAGCAGAGAGGTTATGGCGACAAAGATGTGACCGGCTATAAGGGTAGGTATATCTACGGTGCCACTGTGGGCATTCTCCAGCTCCCTGCCAACATTCCCATGCTGCCCGGCGATTTGGGCAATCCGACGACGTTTGATTTTCCAGTTCTGTATGAGTTGATTGAGGAGATTGATCCATTCTGGGTGTTGGCGGAAGAACCGCACCCGGTGGTTATGGAAAAGGTCATCGCTGCATGCAAGCGGCTGACGATGCAGGGTGTTACCACGATCATCGGCAATTGCGGTTTCTTCGCCAACTACCAGCCCGAAGTGGCCGAGTCCCTCGATCCGGGTGTGCAGTTCTTTCCCAGTTCTCTGAACCAGGTTCCTATGCTCTTGATCAGCATCGGATCCAACAAGAAGGTTGGCATCTTGACCGCAAGTAAAAAGTTGCTGATGCCCTCACCTGCCCTCAAGAACGTCGGCGTAACGGATGAAGACATGAAACGAATCGTGGTCTACGGCAACGAAGACGGCGAGCAGATGAAATTAGTTACAGGTGAAACAGGCAGATTCAACCCCAAGGCCCTGGAAAAGGAGTTGGTTGACCTGGCAACCAAAATGATCAAGGAACACCCCGATGTCGGCGCTGTCGTGCTCGAATGCACGGAATTTCCCCCCTACGCCCATGCCATCCAGAATGCGATTCGTCGCAACGTGTGGGACGCCGTGACCATGACGAACTTCATGCACGCAGGGGCCATGCGGACGCCCTTCACCGGCTGGATGTAATCGATCAACTGAGCACACAGCCTCTCCGAATATGGCCCCCGAGGGCCGTTCTTCGGGGAGAGTCTGAGTCACCCAAGAACTGGATCAGAAGATCATGAGCTTCACGTCGAAAAAATCAGTTTGTTTGGTTTCAACAGCGTTCTTGCTGGTGATGTCGATTCAGCCGGCCATGGCACAGGAGGCACCACCTCCCGAAGAGGAGGAATCCTCAACCTCGCAACGGTTTGGCGGTCCCAACTCGGTTCCGGGTCAGTTGGCGGACGATGCTCGGCTCACAGAATCGTTGACCGACCGTACCGCTTTTCAGAGTTATTTTGACTGGAAAGACCGCCTGCGCGAGAAACATGGCGTGGATTTCTCGCTGGACTACACCGCAGGGTTTCTCGGCGCCACCAACACCCTCCGTGACGATGACACCTTCGCGGGTGGAGCCGTTCGATTCTTCGGGAGATGGGATCTCGTTGGACGCAAATCGGGCAACACGGGCACCTTTGTCTGGAAGATCGAAAACCGGCACAAATACACCGACATCCCACCCAGCGGAACGGCATCCCAGATCGGCTACGTCGGCATCATTCTGCCGATTCTCAGCGACATCGGGACTCGGCTCACCAACCTCTATTGGAAACAAAACCTGAGTGACGACCGCATCGAGATCATCGCCGGCATGCTCGACACGACGGACTGGGTCGACCTCTATGCCCTCGCATCGCCCTGGACCGGCTTTTACAATTTCGCGTTGGCCACAGGCGGCGCCTCGATACCGGTGCCCGATGACTCCGCACTCGGGGTGTACGTCAACGCCATGATCACCGACAACCTCTATGTCATTGGGGGTTTTGCCGACGCCAACGCCGACTCGACAAACCCGTTTGACGGATTCGACACCTTCTTCAACGACCGCGAGTATTTCAAATCCCTCGAGTTGGGTTGGGTGACTTCCCGTGATCGCTTCTACCTCGACAACACGCACATCACCTACTGGCATGCGGATGAACGCGTCGCTGCCGGTGTGTCAGGTGGCTGGGGCGTCAATTTCTCGTTCGAACATGGCTTTGACGACAAATGGATGCCCTTTGTGCGAGCGGGCTATGCCAAGGACGGCGGCTCACTCCTGCAGAAGACCTTCAGCACGGGAATCGGATATCACTTCAAGGACGACATCAGCCTGCTTGGATTGGGATTTAACTGGGGCCAACCGAACGAGGGCACCTTCGGCCCGGGTCTCGACGATCAGACTTCCCTAGAGCTGTTCACCCGCTTGCAGGTCCTGCAGAACCTCCAGGTCACACCGGACATCCAATACATCCGGAACCCCGCGCGCAATCCAGAAGCAGACCAGAGTTGGGTATTCGGGCTCCGGGCTCGGTTGGTGTTCTAGCTGTCGGTCAGGCGGCAAACCAGACCGGGCCGTCCGAGCCAGTGTCCGGGAACACGTCCGCTAATTCCGGCGCCGCTTGCGGCTACATTCCGAAGTCAGGGAACGCCTCTCCGTGGGACACTCATGGGACATTTTTTCGCAACAACCTACATTGTCAACATCGACCACCATAAAATGACAATGCATTAAGTGACTGTTTATCAATTATTTGCTAGTTGCCCAGCGTGGTGAGACATGTCCAGGGTTGGGGTCTATAGAGAATATCAACTGACTTAAAATCCTCTCGCCGTATGGCGGTCCGGGTTCGAATCCCGGCTCCGGCACCATTTTCATGGTTGGCTGAAGGCGCCTTCTATTCAGTGGCAAACAACTCTGACGGTCACTGGGAGGTCTAGTCCCAGGATGTCGAACGATCACGTCAGGACGGCCCGCGCCCCTTTCTTATCCTCAACCGGGTCACCAGTCGGATAAACGGTGGCGCACCGCCTTCCTCAGACCGTCGAGTGTCGGGAGGCCGCGCACTACAACTTCGCCGTCGATTTCGAGCACCAGCTCGAGGTCCTCCTCGGCCGCGCGCACGACGGTCATCGCCGGCCGCAGCTCGTGCTTCGCGAGCGCCGAAGTGATCATTCGATCGAGACGGTCGCGCTCCTCGTCGGAGCCGCCGCGGAGGACCACTGGGAGCTCGGAGTAGAACTCGCTAAAGTCCTCGCCGCGGCTGCGGAGGTACTCGCGCCACACGGCAGCCCTGTATTCCTCGGCACGCGTGTCGGGGATGAAGTTGGATCGCGAGAGCTCCTCCATCATGAGACCGATGATCGCGTCCTTATCTTCGAGGTCCGACCTGCCAACCATCTGCAGACAACCGCGCAGGCCGACGAGCCCGACCCGATGGGTACCGATGAGGACCTGGGTGACCGAGTATTCCTTGGCGCGCATTTTTCCCTGCTTATAGCCTACCGCACGCCCATCAGAGCCCTCAGATCAGATACAACGTGGAGCGCAGGGTTTGATAGACGCCCACGCCGATGAACACCGCTGCAGTGACCCGACGGGCCCAGACCTCGAACGCCTGCACCCGGTCGAGGGCCCTGCCTAACCATCCCGCGCCCACTGCCAGCAACGCCGCGAAGACAATCACTGGCAGCGCGGTGCCGATGCCGTAGACCAGTGGCAAGAGCAGCGGTGAGCTCCGCTCCAACGCAAGCGGCACGAGGCCGCCAAAAAAGAGGCCCGCCGACACCGGGCAGAAGGCGAGGGCGAAGACCAGGCCGAGGATTCCGGCGCCCCACACACCGGCTCGATCGACCCTTTTCTGCAATTTGTCATCGACACCCAGTGAGGGGAGCGTGAACTCGAACACGCCGAGCAGCAAAAGCCCGAGCGCGATCAGGATCGGGCCGAGTAGGCGCGGGAAGGTCCCCTGAAGAAAGCTCGAGACCGACACCATCGACATCAGAGACCATACCGATAAGGCGCCAAGGATCAGGTACACGAAGCTGCGCCCGGCGGTGTAGAGCGTGCCGGAGAGCAGCACGGCTCGGCCGTTGCCCACCCGCCTACCGACATAGGATACGGCAGCGATGTTGGTGGACAGCGGGCACGGGCTGATCGAGGTCAGGATGCCCAGCCACAGGGCCGAACCCACCGCCAGCCAACCCGTCTCCATCAACTCGCTCCGAGGAACAAGCGCGCCTCGTCTTGCACATATTCGACGAAGCTGTCTTTCGAACGCACCAGCTGCCAGACCTTGTCGAGGTTCTTCCAGCGAACCAGCTTGCCGTCCTGGTACTCGGCCAGCACCACCGAGCGAGTCACAAGCTGGAAGTCTTCAACGAAGTGCCGGTTCTCCGTCTCCTCGACGTTGGCGACCCGCCAAGTGAGAGCGCCGTTCTGCAACGCCTCCGCGAAACCCTGGTGGATGGCATCGTCGGCGTAGGCTTCAATCTTCTTGCAGGTCGCGCAGCGGACGTTGCCGTGGAAATAGAACGCGACGACGCCATTCGCCACGGTACTCACCACCGGCTCCTCGGCCGAAGCCCAGGGAGCCGACACACCGGAAGCAACTGTCAGGACGGTTACTACGAACATGAGGATGAATGAGGCTGATCGGTGCATAAATCCCCCTACGCCAGCATGGCCTTGATGTCGTCGATTGATGGCACCTTGCCCTGGACCTTGATCTCGCCGTCGACTACGAGCCCCGGAGTCATCATGAGACCGAAAGCTGGGAACTGTTTGATGTCGGTGAGCTTTTCCAACTCGTAGTCGATGCCGAGCTCGTCCGCGGCCTGCTTGGTCAGTTTGGCCAGAGTTTCACACCGTGGGCACCCCGGACCGAGAACAATGAGCTTCTTCATGACGCACCTCCTATGCGATGAATGATCCGTAGATGAGGCCCGAAACGGTGGCCATGACCACCACCAGGCCGATGTAGACCGAGGTCTTCTTCCAACCGATGACGCTTGCGATGACAACCATGTTGGGGAGGGACAGCGCAGGACCCGCCAGAAGCAGAGCCAGCGACGGGCCGGGGCCCATGCCGGCGCCGATCAGCCCCTGCAGGATCGGCACCTCGGTGAGGGTGGCGAAGTACATGAGGGCCCCCGCCACCGACGCGAAGAGGGTGGCGGCGAATCCGTTCCCGCCGACCGCAGTCTCGACCCAACCGGAGGGCACCAGCCCTTCGTGGCCCGGCCGTCCGAGGAGAAGGCCGGCGACCAGCACGCCGCCGAGCAGCAGGGGCAGAATCTGTTTTGCATAACCCCAGCTCGAAGCGAACCACTGGCCCAGCTCCCCGTGGTCGCGTGCCGTGACAACAGCGAGGCCGATCACTCCGGCAGTAAACGCCAGCTCGGGGTGCTCCGGCCACGCCAAAGCCAGAATCGCTGTCGGCACGCCAATCGCCACCGCCTTCCAGGCCGCCAACGAGTACCAGCGGACGAGAATCATTCCCAGTGCCACGGCGCCGGCCGAGGTCAGCCACCACTTTGCCCGCCAGATGGCGAACCACACACCGGTCGGATCGTCGGGCCGAGCCCAGTTGGCAAAGACCAAAATCGCCACCTGCGCGGCGAAGAAGGCGGCAGTCTGGCCGAGCGGCCGCACGTCGTCCGGCTCGGGCATGGCCATCGAGGCCGCCCCCCGCTCCTGTTCCGAGCGGCGGAAGATGACCGCCATCAGGGCTCCAACCACGAGCGCGAACAGCACCGCGCCCACCGCACGCGCCGCGCCGAGCTTGGCCCCAAGCACGCTCGAGGTGAGCACGATGGCCAGCACGTTTATGGCAGGCCCCGAGTACAGGAATGCCGTGGCCGGCCCGAGCCCGGCGCCCATCGTGTGAATGCCGGCAAACAGCGGCAGCACCGTGCAGGAGCACACGGCGAGGATGGTGCCGCTCACCGAGGCCACGCCGTAGGCCACCACCTTCGGCGCTTTCGGGCCGAGGTACTTCATCACCGCGGCCTGCGACACGAAGCTGGCGATGGCGCCGGCGATGAAAAAGGCCGGCACCAGGCACAGCAGCACGTGCTCGCGGGCGTACCATCTGGTCAGCGCCAGCGCCTCGGTGACGGCGCCGTCGAAGCGAGGCCAACCAACCGGGAGCCAAAAGATCACGGAGAACGCAGCCGCCATCCAGGCCAGCGGTTTCCACTCGCTCTTCCAGTCGATCACGTACCGTTTCCAATCGCGGCGCCGGTATATTTGGCGAATTCGCCAAATATTGGGCAAAAATGAATGCTCACGAAGCCTCCGCCACATCGCACCGACCGACTTCGTCGAGTACCGCTTCGACGCAGCCGAAGAAGTTGAGGATGCAGGGGACGCGCAAGCGATAAAATACTTGCTGGCCGCGCCGCTCGTCGAGTACCACCCCGGCCTGTTTCAGCTGCGCAAGGTGCTTGGAAACGGTGGAAACGTCAGCGCCGATCATTTCTGTGAGCTCACACACACACCGTTCGCCATTCGACAGTTCGTCAACGATAAACAGGCGGCTCGGATGGGCCAGGGCCTTCATCACCCTTGCCCGATCCTCCATGTGGGACTTGGTTTGGCCAGTGAGCTTCATCTTCTCACTCATCATTTGGCAGAATAGCCAAACATTCTCGAATGTCAAGGCGACCGTGCCCTGTAGGACCTCAAAGCTGTTGTGGGTATTGGGATGACAGTAATACACGCTCGGTATCGTCGTCGATCGGTGGGACACTCATGGGACACTTGCTCGCACCATCGGGCAAAACCCGACAATAGGTACCAACAACCGCGGGCATACCAAGGCTCGGTCGGCACGGTGATTTAGGTGTTGTAGCGTTTTGGCGGGTGTTGAGCGTTGTTGTCTATAATATTGAAATTACAGGGCTTAAAATCCTCTGGGTGTAAACCCATGCGGGTTACTGGCGCCCTGCGGGCGCCGTGACTCACCACCGTCAGCGGGTGGTTCATTGGCTCCTCCTTCGGATGAGCCTTGAACCACGACCGCTGCCGTCGGCGAGTTCGACTCCCGCCTCCGGCACCCTATGCAATTTAAGGCGTCGACTACCTGGTCGGCGTCCTGAATTACAGAAACAAGGCGCTTGTGGTCCTCCCAAGTGATGATGAAATACGAGGTCTATCTTTCTGAACACTCCGGGGAGTGTGGCCGCGAATAACCTAGGGTCTGAAAAGCCCGAGTTGAAAAAAGCCAGGAAAGTAACTCTTGGCATCTGTTCCGGCACGTCGGCTACAACCACTAGAACGAAAGTGACGGCTTCGCCTAAAATGTCTCCCAGACTGGCTCAGTGATGGCGTTGAGGTTTTTCTGGTAGGAAAAAGTACTCTCCTCGGGAAAGGTAAGGAGGATTCTCATGATCGTGAAAGTACTCAGATATGGCATAGCACCACTCCTGGTCCTCGCAGCGGCAGGGTGTGAGCAAGTCCGGGAGACCACCCCGGCTACGCAACAGGTCGACAAGAAACCAAACATCCTGCTGATCGTTGCCGACGACCTCGGCTACTCGGACATCGGGGCATTCGGGGGTGAGATCGCCACACCGACCCTGGACACTCTTGCCACCGAGGGCCTGCGGCTGAGCAACTTCCATGTGCTGCCCACCTGCTCTCCGACACGATCGGTGCTCTTCTCCGGGATGGATAACCACCGGGCTGGCCTCGGCACCATGGGCGAGATCCGGACGCCGGAGATGGAAGGCTATCCCGGCTACGCCGGCCACCTCAACTTCGAGGTCGCCGCTCTGCCCGAAGTCATGCGTGCCGGCGGCTACCGCACCTACATGGCCGGCAAGTGGCACCTTGGCTCAGAGGAGGAGACCAGCCCCTATGCTCGGGGATTCGAGGAGACCTTCATCCTCGCCCCCGGTGGCGGTAGCCACTGGAGCGACCGCAGACCTCTGTCGCCGCCGCAGACCATGATCTACCGGCGCAACGGCAAAGAGGTGGAGTCGCTGCCCGAGGACTTCTACTCCACGAGGTACTACACCAACGTCCTGCTCGAGTGGATCCGCCGGGACCACGGTGACGGCAAGCCCTTCTTCGCCTACCTCTCGTACACTGCGCCCCACGACCCGCTCCACGCCCCCAGGGAGTACATCGACAAATACCGGGGGGCCTTCGACGAGGGGTGGGACGTGCTGAGCGAAAAACGACTCGAGGCGCTCAAGGAACTCGGAATTGTTCCCGCCGATGCCACGCCCTTTCCGCGTCTGCCGTCGATCCCTGCCTGGAGTGAGATGTCCGTCGAGCAGCGACAGCTCGCGGCCCGCGACATGGAGGTCTACGCGGGCATGATCGACTACATGGACGAGGAGATCAAGCGAGTCTTCGACCAGTTGAAGGAGATCGGCGAGTACGACGACACCATGATCATCTTCTTTTCGGACAACGGCGCCAACGGTGCGATGCCGACTGCGTACCCCGGGCAGACCGAGGAGTTCCTGAACTCCTTCGACAACAGCCTGGAGAACCGCGGCCTGCCGAACTCCTTCATCGAAACGGGACCGGGCTGGGCCCAGGCCAGCATGTCCCCGGGGCGCATGTTCAAGTCGTTCGTGGCCGAGGGCGGCATCAGGTCGCCGCTGCTGGTCAAGGTACCGGGAGCAGAGTCGAACGCCGGCGAGATCAATCACTCTTTCGTCCATGTGCGCGACATCATGCCGACAATCCTCGACCTGGCAGGTATCGAACACAGCCAGGACTTCGAGGGCCGCCAGGTTCAGCCGCTCCAGGGCAGTTCAGTGCTCGACCTCTTCTCGGGCAAGGCCGGTTCGCCCTATGCCGAGGCCGATCAGGTTGGGTACGAGCTCTTCGGCCTCAAGGCATTTTTCGACGGTGAGTGGAAAATCCTGTGGATGCCACCGCCCTTCGGGAAGGGCGAGTGGGAGCTCTTCAACCTGCAGCAGGATCCCGGGGAGACGAACGATCTCAGCTCCGAGCACCCGGAAAGGGTCGAGGCCATGGTCGCGATGTGGGAGCAGTACAAGACGGACAACACCGTGCTCGACATCTCTCTCGACCTGGCCGAGACGATGAAGTAGGTGGGCGAAGTCAAGAGATTGTCCGTGGGACACTCATGGGACATAGCGCCCAACATCGCGCAAAACCTGACATTAGGGAGCAACAACCGAGGGCCTCCCAATGCCCCACCGGCGTGGAGGGTTAGGTATTGTGGCGTGTTGTCGAGCGTTGAGGAATATTGTCTATAATATTGACAAAAAAGAACTTAAAATCCTCTCGCCGTATGGCGGTCCGGGTTCGAATCCCGGCTCCGGCACCACCTCTTCCTCAAGATCGCTGGTGCCAGGAATCCGAGAGGTTCGGTTCAACCTGTATGCAACAATGCGGAACGCACCCAATGTGGCACCCTATGGCACCCAATGCACGATGTAGGGCGCACGAACTCACGCCACCGTTAAACCCCAACGATCATATTTTGCGTGCGGCGTGGTGCCTCGAACAGAGTTACCAGTCGACTTCCTTCTTCGGCTTGTAGACGGGTGACGGCTCAGGATCGAACGAGCGGTCGAATTCTCGATAACTGCCCGTGGCACTCCGATGCGGGTACTGCTTGATGAGAAGTATGTGTTCCTGGATCATCCTGTTGATCCCGGGCCCCGCCCACGCACCGTTCTGAATCTCGTTCGGGAATCTCTCAGCCGGATCGTGATAGATGTTGTAAACCTCGTAGAAGTGGAAGGCCGGGTTTCTCGGTTTGAGGTTCAGCTTGATCTGGTCCTTGCGGACTGCTTCCAGGTTTTCTCTGTTGTAGTGGAAGACATAGTCACGGCGACCCTTGCCCTCGCCTAGCAACAACAGGCCGGTCTGATCTACGCCGTCAATGACACGATCGCCGGGAATCCGATCCAGGGCCCCGGCGAGACTAGCGATCGTCGTAAACCAATCTGTGATCTGGACAAGTTCGATCGGCTCCTGCCCCGAGTCGATCATTCCGGGCCACCAGGCGATTGCCGGCACACGAATACCGCCTTCTCTCGTCTCTCCTTTGCCTCCTGGTAGCAGGGAGTAACCGCCGTGCGGATGCACGGTATACATGGGCCCATTGTCGGAGTTCCAGATGACCAGCGTATTCTCCGCGATTCCCAAATCCTTCAAGGTTTTGACAATCCGGCCCGTATTGTAGTCATGCTCCACCATCTGTGCGGAGGTATTGGTTTGCGCGGGCGTGTCTCGGAAATCCGGGTGTGCTCCCCAGAAGTGATTCGCCTTGCCCCAGAAGCAGACATAGAAGGGCTGCTCGGTCTTGGCACGCCGTTTGATGAAGTCGATAACGTTATCCGCGACCTCGCTGTCGTAGGTGTTGTACTTCTCCATCGAGTAGGTATACACAAGCGTGGGCTCTTCGCCTTTCCGCCCACGCATCACGCCGCCCGTCTCATATGGAAAATTCTCGGGTCCGGGCGAGTACATCAACGCTCGCTGGGTAAATCCGCCGATGTCGTCGGTCGCCTTGGCATCAGAATTATTCACCCACCAAGGAGGGTTGCCTTCCGACCATTCAGCCTCATCGAAACCTTGATTGATAGGGTAATGCTCTTCCTCACCGCCCATGTGCCATTTGCCGAAGAAGCCCGCGTGGTAGCCGACGCTCGACAGTATCTCCGCTGTCGTAACTTCATCCGAATCCAAGCCAAACCCATCCTGTCCAGGTAGCGTGATGTTATAAAGACCGTTTCGGATTGGATGCCGGCCCGTCATCACAGCGCCGCGAGAAGGTGAGCATTCAACCTCTGAGTAGAAAGACAAGAAACGAATGCCCTGGTCCGCCAGTTTGTCGAGGTTCGGCGTTGGCGCACCCCGGACCTTGCCGCCGCCATAGCTTCCAAGTTCGGTATACCCAACGTCATCTGCGAGGATGTGGACAATATTGGGCTTCTTTCCGAACCGTTTCTCTAACGCTGCCAACTTTTGGCGAACCAGCGTGTCATCTACTTGCCACTGTTCGCCGAATTCCTTCTCCATGCGAACAAACTCGGCGTCGTGCACTATCTGTGACTGCGCTCGTGCCGTCGGCATTACCATCAAACCCGCCACAAAAGCAGCGATGCCAGCCGCGAAAATGGCCCTCATCCTCGGTTGAGTTTCCTGGGTCTTCATTTCAGCTTCGTGCTCCGCGCTTCCTGGAAATCGCATTCTTTCAGCCTCCTTGGTCGGATCAGCGTGTTCCGATTCAATCAACAGCAGTGCCCCTAGGAATCTTCCACCGGTCTTTTCTCGAGAACGATCAGTTTGTGGGCCCGTCACAATAACACGCCTCCGCTGGGATCGAATCGCCCCAATCTGATGGGACACTCATGGGACATTTTTTCGCAACAATCCACATTGTCAGCATCGATCACCATATATCGAGAATTGGTGAAGCGGCTTTGAATCAACAGCTTCTGTGTTGTTCGGTATGGCGAGACATGTGCAGAGTTGTGGTCTATAGAGGAAGTTGACGGACTTAAAATCCTCTGGTGGTAACACCGTGCGGGTTCGACTCCCGCCTCCGGCGCCAGGCTTCGTTCTCGACCGTAAGGCGAGAACGGAGGCTGTCACGGCGTAGCCGAAGGCGAAGCCGGACCCCCCTTCCAANACAGAATGAGGTCGAGAACTACGCCCGGGCAAGCCCCTTCTATGTCAATCGTCCCAAGGTTGGCTGCTCCGCTTCTTCGATGAATCTCGACAATTTCGAGCCGGCACTGATGACCCCCGTGAAGACGAATAACAGTCCGGTGTATCATCGGCAACAACCAGCCGGTGGAAAGCCGCGATCTCGCGGAAATTGTGCTCACTGGCTTTCGAGTCTGAAGAGCCGTCAAGAAAGGGAGCCGCACACATGAGATCAAAGAACATTCTGTTATCTGTCCTGGTTGCGCTGCTCGCACTGGCAGGGCCGGCGGTTGCCCAGGACAGGCCAAACATTGTCCTCGTTTTCATGGACAATTTCGGGTACGGCGAGTTGGGTGTCTACGGCGGCGGAATCACGAGAGGAGGCGCGACCCCTCGCATCGATACACTGGCGGAAGAGGGACTGCGCCTGACAAATTTCAACGTCGAGGCCCAGTGCACTCCAAGCCGAGCATCTCTGATGACGGGACGCTACCCAATTCGCAGCGGCACCGGCTCCGTGCCGATTACCACCGGGCTGTATGGGCTGACCCAATGGGAAGTCACCATGGCGGAGATGCTCTCAGACGCCGGTTACGCGACGGGCATGTTTGGTAAATGGCATCTCGGCCATACGGAGGGCCGTTCCCCGACGGATCAGGGATTTGACGAATGGTATGGCATCCCGAACTCCACCGACGAAAGTCTCTGGCCCGACCAGGCGCAGTTCAACGCGGTGGTCGAGGAGAACCTCAGTCCCTATTTGGTGCCGGAATACGTGTACGAGGGGCGAAAGGGGTCCACGCCGGAGAAGGTGAAGGTAATACGACAGCGCCTTGCGGCCGGAGATCGACCGGGAGCTGACTGAGCGGGCGAAGGACTTCATCACGCGAAGTGCGAAGTCGGGCAAACCGTTCTTCGCCTTTCTGCCCTACACGCAGACCCACATGCCGGTGGTGCCGAGCAAGGAATTCGCCGACAAGAGCGGCAACGGCGATTGGGGCGATGTGCTCATGCAGATCGACGCCTACACCGGCGAGCTATTAGACACGGTCAATGAGCTTGGCATCGCGGACAACACCATCTTCATCTTCACCTCGGATAACGGGCCTGAGATGCTACCCGGCCACAACGGCTGGAGCGGGCCGTGGCGGGGAAGCTATTTCACGGGGCTGGAAGGATCGCTGCGGGTTCCGTTCATCATGCGTTGGCCGGGGAAGGTCCCGGCGGGAAAGATCTCGAACGAAATCGTGCACGAGATGGACCTGTATGCGACGTTCGCAGCGATCTCAGGCGGCACTGTTCCGAGCGACCGGGTGATCGACAGCGTCGATCAATCAGATTTCCTTCTCGGCAGACAGGCGAAGTCGAATCGTGACGGATTCATGGTCTATGTCGGTAACGACCTCTTCGGAATCAAGTGGCGCAACTGGAAAATGATGTTTAAGGAGGTTGAACGCGGTACAGACGAGAAGAGGACGTTTAATTTTCCTCGCTTCTTCAATCTCTACAGCGACCCGAAAGAAGAGTATCCACTGACCAAGGCCACGGCCGGTCACTTCTGGGTCCGTTGGCCAATGGGAGAACTCCTTTCCGCGCACACGACCTCACTGCAAAAGGAGCCGCCGATCCGGGCGGGGACGCAGGACCCCTACGAGCCGGTTCGCGGCCAGTGAAAAACTCGAGGCGCGGGTCAATTCGAACCGCGGTTTCATGGGACACTCATGGGACATTTTTTCGCAACAATCCACATTGTCAGCATCGACCACCATAAATCGAGAACTGGTGAAGCGGCTTTGAATCAGTAGTTTCTGTGCTGTCCAGTATGGTGAGGCATGTCCAGAGTTGTGGCCAATAGAGGAACTTAACTGACTCAAAATCCTCTGGGTGTAAACCCGTGGGCGTTCGAATCTCCCCTCCGGCATTTCAACGCCAGGGTTGCTCATGCGCTTCGCGCACGAGCTCACGTCGGAACCAGCGGATGGCTCTAGGCCGCCTCCATCCATCCGCCCAGCGGCCAGAGCCATGAGCCGCTGCTTCTCGCCGTGATCGACCCATCCTCCGGCACCATTTTCGTTGGTTTGCTCGCGCGAAGCACACGGGCTCAGATTGGAGGCTATCGGCGGCTGCACGCCGTGACGATGATCACGGGTTCCTCGGTCAATACCGCGAGTCAATCTCGGCGTCGATTGCCCGGGTGGTGTAGTGTCCGAGGTCGTCGGGCTCAAAAGAGTGAATTTCGAATTGTTTATGTGCCCGTTGAAGAAGGAGGACAGAATGAGGAGAAGCGCTTCCCTCGTGTCGGTGGTGGCCCTGGCAACAACGCTAATTTTTGCGGGATGCGGCGTGGGTGGTGGTGGCGAATCGATGACCCCGGAAGAAGCCCAGAAGATCAGCCGAGATGGTTTTCTGTTTGGCGTGCCTTTGGTCTACATCGCCCTCAGTGCCGATGTTGGATCGAATGTCCCGGAGCCGCAAGGCCGACGTGCCCCGGTCAACCAGTTCGCCCACTATCGCGACTTCCCGGATGCTACTAGCAGGGAGGTCGTCGGGCCCAACCGGGACACCCTGTACTCCTTTGCCTGGATTGATTTGTCAGAGGAACCCTTAGTCCTGTCCGTGCCAGACATGGGCGACCGTTACTGGAGCATGATGGTTCTCGACGCCTGGAATGACGTCCCGGCAACGCCGGGCTCACGAACGGTGGGTGGCAGGG
>JGI24024J18818_10000512_pt1 | contig 14843 bp, 9 predicted proteins | sample Cruoilmetagenom2_FD_18818 | JGI IMG/M metagenome (IMG submission 18818) | reverse complement strand
GTGAATTTCAAAGGGAGGGCGACTGCAAGTGCCTAGCCAAGAGTAAATTGTCGATCCTGAGTGAAATGAGGACCAANATGCCATAAAATCAGGCTTCTATCGGTAGGTTTTGAGCTGAATATGGATTGAGTTTGTACTCTATGCCCACCAATTTATGCGAGGATCGATCTGATTGTTCATGTTTGTTAATTATTCAACACCCTCATTTCATATTAATACGTTTCACCAATAATCTGGAAAGAGGGGGATTTCTGTCATCGCAGCACACCTCTGGGTGTTTTGATAAATTATTAAGACATCAAGTAAATGGGAGAAATAAATAGGCTACGTGTACTCAACTTGTTCCATGGTGAATTTAAAGCTTAACAACGCAAGTGCTACTTTTGAATAAAAAGTTGATCATAAATAGTTGGACGCTGTGGATGTTATAATTTAAAATATATCCCGAGTATTTGGCTGATTTTAAACAATGCAAGTTACTAACAACCAGTTGAGCAAGAGAGAGCAGGAAATACTGTGCCTTGTAGCAACTGGTGCCAGCAATAAAGAAATCGCAAAAGAACTGTATATCAGCACCAATACGGTCAAGGTCCATCTACGTAATATTTTCGCCAAGATCGGGGTTAATTCGCGCACTGAGGCTGCCATGTACGCCGTAAATTCCGGGATCGTTCCTGGGACTAAGCCATCGGGGGGTGTGGGGGGAAGCGCAAATGTGATTGAACCGCCCTTAGAAGGAGGAAGAAAGCGGTCTATTACTGCACTTTTCTTCTTTCTGGTTGTCGCAGCATTTGCTTTAGTGACATTTTTCCTGTGGAGGTCAACTCAACCTTCATTGGAAGGCGCGGACTTGAATATACTAACATCCCAATGGGGGATATTAGCATCCATGCCCACAGCCCGGTCGGGACTAGCGGTAGCCATTCATGAGAATTACATCTATGCCATCGCGGGTGATACAGGTGGGGGTATCACGAATGTCGTCGAAAGATATGACCCTGAAACGGATGAATGGACCAGTCTGGCATCTAAGCCGACTGCGGTAAAAGATGTTGGAGCGACTGTGATCGGGGGCAAGATTTACGTGCCTGGAGGACAGTTGGCTTCAGGTAAAACTACGGACATACTTGAAATCTACGACCCGCGGGACGCCTCCTGGTCTCGAGGTGAGTCTCTTCCGGAGGCAGTCAGTGCTTATGCAATTGCGGCTTATGAGGGTAGACTCTATCTATTTGGTGGGTGGGATGGTGAGAGTTTTCTTGCATCTGTATATGAGTACATCCCAGATGAAAACATATGGACGTTGAAATCCCCGTCATCCGATGAGCGTGCTTACGCTGGCGCTGCCGTAGCTGGTGGGAAGATCTACATTATGGGCGGGTATGATGGGCTGCGGGCGCTCGCTGATAGTGACGTTTACCAGCCAAACCTGGACGATGGGGTGAACAATCCTTGGAGTGAGAGCGAACCGCTGCCCGAGGCGAGATACGGCATGGGCGTCACCAGTGTCGCAGATAACATCTATCTTGTAGGAGGGTTGAATTTAAAAAATGAACTTACTAATTCATTAAGTTATATTACTCAAACTGGTGTATGGCAGCAAATCCGGAATCCCGTTTCAAATACCTGGTCTGGCCTAGGTCTGGTCTCTTTAGGGACAAAAATCTATGCCTTGGGGGGGTATCTCGATCAAGAGGTGATAAAAAACCAGTGGTCTTACCAGGCAATTTTCCTGACCGTACTGCCGATTATTAAGTGAAGGCTGATAAATAACCCTAAAGTATTATTGACCCGCTGATTGGTTTCTATTATGGTTTATACGACTTAGAATATCAAACTTAAGAAGGATAAATTAATAACCAAGATATGGAGGAAAGAATCATGAAAATTTCGAAGGCTTTTTCACTTTTACTTGCACTTGCGATGCTGCTCGTTCTAGCAATTCCAGCATATGCCCAACTTGGGGATACTGATACATCCTCATTTACCGTGCAAAATGTTTCAGGGACCGATGGCGTTTCAGTTACTATTAAATTCATCGCTGAAAACGGTACTGAATATACACCGACTGAATTGGGTCCTGGAATAACTAATCCATTCACTCTAGATGATGGCGATTCGAAAGAGGTTTATGTTCCGAACATTCCTGAAAGCCAACTTCCATCTGGCAGGTACTCAGTAGTGATTTCTTCCACCGGTAAGGTAGTTGCAATTGCCACGGTTGCAGGTACAGGCACTAAGAGGTTCACAGGAAGTTATATTGGCACAGGAGTAGGCGCATCTCCCTTTTACATGCCATCGTTTTACTACAATTTCTACGGTTGGTACAGTATGATTTCGGTTCAGAACCTTGGATCGAATCTAGCGGATATCACAGTAAGTATTACCTGTGAAGACGGCACCACTGGTACGATGACCGCGACAGGTGTGAAAGCAATGGCTTCTCATCATTTTGTGACGAAATCAGACATGCCAACAGGATTTGCGGCATCCACGAAATGCACCGGTTCCGCAAAAATCACAGAGGCCTCCGGGCAGCCTCTTGTTGCTACCGATAACCTAAACAAACCTGCAACCGGTAATACAATTTCATTCACCGGTTTGACAGATGGTTCTGTAGCGTTAAATGTCCCTGCTCTATATAAGGGATATTATGGGTGGGATTCCAGCCTAAATATTCGAAAATTGGATGCGGGCGATACAACCGTCACTGTATCCTACAGTGATGCAGGGTCATCGACATGCGCTCTTACCGATGCTCAACCTGGCTGTTTATTATACATGCCCACTGTGCACGCTGGTTCTGGTAATTTTGGCGCTACAATTACTAATTCTGCGTCCAAGAAATTGGTTGTGGTATCAAATTCCACTAAGGGTACGCTATCCTTGGCCTACTTAGGAATCGACCCAACTGCTGGCTCCACGGAAGTTGGAATCCCGAGCGTTTTTAAGGAGTACTATAAATGGAACTCTTCATTTACCTGCCAAAACGTTGGAACAGTATCCACGAAAATCAATGTGGCCTATCAAGGTAAAACACCTTACGATCATACAAAAACGTTAACCACGGGTGATATCGTTGAAGTTTATCAACCCAATGAGACCATATTGGCAAATGGTTATCAAGGAGGTGCTACAATTACTGCCGTCGCCGCTAGTGGCAAGATAGCATGTATTGTGAACTTCACAAATAATAATTTTCAAGACCCCAGTAAACCGGGTGACTGGTCAACAAGCTACAACGCTTTTAATAAATAAACGCTGATAGTTGTTGTTCTTTCAAAAACAGAGAAGTCTCCTGAGGACAACCTCAGGAGATTTTTCTAACTGCTGTGTTATATAATGGAATGAGATATAATGTCCTATATGATGTGCCGATTGATTATATCAATATTTTTGTTCTTTACTCTACTGTTGGCAGCATGCCAACAAGATGTTGCTACATCTCCTACAGCGCAAATCGAGATATTAGATATCCAGGTCACGAGTCAACCTGGTCCTGCGCCAACACTGGAGCCATACGTATTCAAGACATCTGAGCCGGGCACCGTTTCCATACACGGATTATTGAATGTCGTGGATCCAATGGTAATGCTTCCAGATCCAAATGATGCGATATTCTTAGTACCGCTCGAATTGGAGGGTGCAGGCCCAGCGACAATCCCCACTTTTGTAGTTGGGGAAGTACCACAGGCTGATGTAGATGAGCGCAATGGTGAGTTCATGTTCACCAACATCCAACCGGGTCGTTATGCTGTTATTGTACTTACCATAAGCGGATCCCAGATACCTGCTCGAACGTTTTTTGATGGGAATCTGGCGATAATCGCAGTAGAAGATTCGGACCGAGGGGATACAATTGAATTAGGTGACTTAAGCCTGCCTTAGTAATGTTTGTAATTACTTCTTAAGCTTGCTTATAAACTGATTGAGAATTTGAAATAAAAATCCGTTTACTTGATACCATAAGTAAGAGGGAATTAGATTTTAATCCATTTAATATCTTATCCCATGGATTGATTTCTTGACCAGAGTCGATTTAGATTCGTATCGGTAAAATCCAAAGGAAATAATACGATCAAAGCCGGATAATATGTAAATCTGTGCCCTAGATATAAAAATACTTGTGATATATTGACAATTTTGAAATTCAATTTGGATATTACGATTTCTCAGCCCGAAGTAGGTAAATGAAATTAAATAGCTACAAAGGTTATCTAAAAGAAGTATTTATCTATTCCACGTATATAGTAAGACCAAAACGGATACCTTCGACTAAATTCGTCATTTTTGGATATGGTAGGTCAGGTAGTAATTTATTGGTAGATTTACTCAATTCCCACCCTTATATTTATTGCAATTATGAATTGTGGGGTAAAAAAGTATTCTTCCCTAAGCTTTACATAAAATGCTGTGAAGCTCTTACCAGGGAAGACGTTTATGGATTTAAACTATTATCGAGTCACTTCGAGATTCAAGGTGTTGACAACCCACTTGAGTATATGATGGAATTGAATAACAAAGGATATAAGATTATCAGTATAAAACGCCGAAATATCCTACGTCAGGCTCTCTCTGTTCTATACGCTGTTAACAGGAAGAAATTCCACCATAAGAGGATAGAAGGGGTGCAAGAAAAGAAGTGGATGAATGTAGATATGGATAAACTCTTGACGGAACTGAGATTCATTGATCGATTGAATGAGTTGGAGGAACAGATCTTGAAAGAGTTGCCATATCTTCGTTTGTTCTATGAAGACGATCTAATTGATGGAACAAAACATCAAATCACAGTAGATAAAATTTCTGACTTTTTGGGAATAACAAATGCACGCGTGAAAACTGATCTAGTGAAGACAACTCCAGACGATCTACCCGATTTTGTTGAGAATCTTGACGATTTAAAGGGGTTTATTGGTCAAACAAAATATTCAGGATATCTTGAAAATTAAATTAGATGATTGTATAGCGGGACACCCTTTCCCCCAAAGGTACACCTCATCGTGACATATCTGAAAAGAAGCGAAACAGATTACTTCTTATTGTTCTTACGGATTACATAAGTAATAATTGGTCCTCTACCTAATTTATAAGAGACCTGGCGGTATGGCCATAATATTATGGAGATTACTGGATCGAATATCCTGAACATTGAAAAGGCTTTATTCTGATCGGATAACAGGTCCATACTCAGAAAAAAAGTCCCTTTACCTCCTGTGATACACTTTTTCTCTATGAGTATATAACCGATATCCTCGAACAATTGATTAAGTTCACTTTCCGAATACAATGTAAAATGCCTGGGGGCATCCCATCCAATCCAGGCAGCACCGAATAGATACCGATCAAAGCTTTTAAGATTGGGGATTGAAAAAACAAGGACCCCATTGTCTTTGAGGAAACGGTGTGCTTTTTCAAGGGTAGTCCTAGGACTAGGAAGATGCTCAAGCACATCCCAAAATGTGATAACGTCGTAGTAATTTTCTGGTAATGAAACAGAGTCGAAGGATCCAATAGTAACATCCAGATGATATTCTTGCCTGGCTATCTGTGCTGCTTTTTCAACGAGCTCAACGCCTTTTACTTCCCAACCGCGATCCCTGGCGGTGATTAAAAACCTGCCAGTCGCGCAGCCAATATCTAATAAATGGCCGCGTACAGTAACGAATTTTTCCACAAATTCCAACAGCGTTTGTAACATGCGTTGGATGTGCCAATTTTGGATTGATGCTTTGTCATAATCCAGTAATTTATAAGATTCATAATTATCCGGATAGAATTCAACAATCTCTGATTGCGTAGGGCGAGGATTTAAATAGATAAGACCGCATCGTGCACATTTGACGAACTTAAAATCGTTATCGCTGAAACGATCAATACGGTTAAACAAAGGACGAGGCTCGTTAGAACCACACAAATCGCAATTAACTCTTTCCATGAATTGCTGAATTACTCCTTTGTGAATCAGACTGCAGATGCTTTGAAGTTATCTTGATCACCTGGATAGTTTATACGTATTAATCGCTGGAATGCTCCCGAGTGGTTTTTGAAGCCCTGCTAACACCCCATGCCAGAAATCTGGAAAGTAGTTCCAATTTCGTTTCCACAGGAACTCGCGTATCATGATGTAACCGATGTGCACTGGCAGTGAAATCCACACTGGTCTGCCGTGCCGGCGGTAAAAGCGAGCGATGCTGGCACCAAATGTCTGCCAGTAGAGTGGTGAACGGGGACCCTGGGTGGTCTTGGAAACTTTATGCCACATAAATGCATTTGGGGCGTACCAGATATTTAAACCGTGAGCTCGAACCCTCTCGGAGAAATCCCAATCATCGAATAGGAAGAAATAACCGGGATCAAAGAGACCTGCTCGCTCGAAGGCACGGCGGTGGATTAATAAACCACAGCTTGGGGCATATTCGACCAAGCGCGCAGAATCGTCTGCGGAGTACCTCTTATCTGTCATTAAGATAGCAGGAGGAAAGGCCCGGTAGCGACCCCCGCTCGACCAGACCTGATCTTTACTCCCATAGAAAAGGACTTTGGGCATAACTATGCCGGTATTATGATCATTTTCCGCCACCTCAATGAGCTTTGCAACCATGTCAGGAGGGATGGCAGTATCGTTGTTGAGCATGAGAATGTAATCTGCCCCATTCTTGAGTGCATACTGGAAGCCGATATTGTATCCTGCCGGAACTCCCAAATTCTGTCCGTTTTCAATGACGTGAACCATCGGAAAATCCCGGCGAATTAATTCGGGTGTATTATCGCTCGAGCCATTATCGGCAATGACGACTTTCAGATCTTCATAATCAGAAAGGAATAGAGACTCAAGGCATTCTTTAGTATCCTCATAATGGTTGTATGTGAGGATGACGGCATAAATCTGGGCACCTTTGGCTTTTTCAATCATCGGTATCTCTTCGAAAGGTTTTTCAATGGCAAGCGGGATGCTCTGCTTGATTTGCTGGATTGTCTGGAGAGCGGTTTCAAAATTGTCATCTGCTTCGCGATGGCGGAATTCGGCGGCACGACCCACCTGATGGAAATTCTTAAACCGGCTGAAAAATTCATAAGCCTCCTTTAATACATCCTCATAGTTCTGATTATATATCGGATAGGCATATTTTTCATGTACAACTTTCGTGTCCAGTATATCAGATCGGCTGATTAGCCCAACCCGTTCTAGATCATCACAGACCTTATTTATTACATGTTTGTGGTGCTGGGTGACTTCTGCGCACAGAACAGTCCTTGTAGGAGGGGTATCTACAGGGCTCATGTTCTTAAACTCAACCAGGCGGTTGATTGAAATGTCGCTGTCGATGAAATAGATCCAATGGTAATCGGATACCAATGGTTTATTTACTAAAAGGTAAACCGCGTCAACTTTTTGGTATTGCAATTGGAAATTTGTGCCAAGCATTTGAGCGTTAACGCTCATTGGTAGTGTGGAAATGACTGCATCTACGGGTAGCTTAATTTCCTCACCATCTCTTTGGTAAATCACGTGGGAGACCACACCTCCCGCTGTTTTTAGTTCTGTAACAGTCGACTCGAGAATCACCTGATCCCGGATTTCTTGATAAAGCTGGTCTGCGATTGCTCCATAACCTCCACGAATGGGGTAGTAGAAGTATTGAAATTTGGTCTTGGTGTTTTCTCGCAGCAGGTCGAGTGGATTTGCCAACCTTACCTTTTGACGCGCCCACAGTACCGAGATTTGATCGCCTTGAATTCCAAACAGTTTTTCTGTATATGGCTGAAAAAAATATTTGTAAAGAGATTTTCCATACCGACGGACGACATAATTTTCAAAGTTGCCCTCTGGTAGACTTTGGGGTCGATTGGTATACGACCAGGCTGCTTTTAACCGTTCAATGAAGGATAGTTTTAAACCCAGCTCAATCACGTCCAGCGGATCACGCATCCAGTGCTTTTTTAGATAAATGCGGCTCCGCCGGACATGTCTGCCCATAGGAACCAGATTGAGCATTTGCTGTAGGATTGATTCGTTTGAAGTGAAAAGGCGATGAGCTGCGAAATCGCAGTTGAAGCCATGCCACTCGAAGCTGCGTGCTAAACCTCCGATATATGGCTGCTTCTCCAAAATGACAAAATCGATGCCTTCTCTATTAAGAAGCCAACCAGAACTTAGCCCGGTGATCCCTGCCCCTAAAATGGCAATTCTAGTCATAATACCTTTTCAAATTTTACCTGAGATTGAACATCAAGTTCTTTTATAATATTTGTAAACAGTAATTTTGGGGATGGGTTTTATTCCTTTGGCCATCCTGTATCATTGCTGGCATCCAGATAAACCATTTCTAATTTCTTAACTAATACATCCCAGTAATAAGACTTTATTCTTTCCAAACCATACTGCTTCAGCGATTTTGAGAGCTCTTGATTGTCCAGGACTCTAATGATTTCCGTTGCCAGTGAATCTGGATCGCCAGGTTTGGCTAGCAGTCCCGCGAGGGGGTGGCTCAGAAGCATCCGCCGGTCACCCACGTCTCCGCTCACGAACGGGATACCGCAAGCCCAACTCTCGAACAGCTTAAGGGGTAGACGGCTGCACGCTACTTCATCGTTTTGGACGGGATCTACGGACACATGAGCCAAATAGTAATAATGAGATACCTCTTCGGGAGGAACCTTGCCGGAAAAGCGCACTACATCGCCCAATCCCATCCTTTCAACTTGTTGTTCGATTTGTTGATAGGCTTCACCACCTCCTACAAGCATCAGTATTGTATTCGGTATTTGTGAATGGACGCGAGCGAAAGCATCGACTAGCAAGTCCACAGGGTGGCTGGGTAAACTCAAACTGCCGATGAACGTAACAACTTTTTTGCTTCGTAATCCGAATTTACCGATTAAATATTGGGACTTGTCTTTAGGGGGGGGTAGAAAGCGAGAACGTTCCACACCATTCGGCAGATAATACACTCGATCTTGCGGTATACCCCATGAATTCAACTTATGGCGCATAAATGTTGTGTTCGTTGTGACCGCTTTTGTTAATCGGGGGATGCGCTTCTCGAAATTCGCGACGAACCATTTCTGCCAGTTATTGCCAAAGTGTCCTGATTCTGCTTCGTAATCATCGATATCCAAGTAAAGCTGTTTGGCGCGCAAATACTTGGCGGCCACGCCGGCAAGACTATTCATTGGATGCGGTTTGAAAACATGAATGATATCAGCATTAGATTTGAGTGTCGATTGGCTTAATTTCCAGGAAGCTTGAGAGACGATAGAAAATAATCGAAGCGGTGAATAATAGCTTTTAAGATGACTTTGTTTCCGCACATGCATAGGGGCGACATAGTGAACGTTTACGCCTTCCATCTCGAACACTCGATCCTTCAGAGATGTAAAATCGGGATGGAGTGCGAATATATCTACATGATGCCCCAATTTAACAAGCTCACGAGACAAGGGGCCACAACGCCCAATACCATCAGGGCTTTCGAGACTCTGAGTAAGAACGAAGGCGATCTTCAAATTTTCAGTCATTGAAGATATTATCTAAAGCGGATACCAATCTATACCAATCATCAGGTGCAGGACTGTAAGAATCCTCGTATGCTATGGGATTCTGGATAAGGTTCCGAATAGCGCTTGCTAATGCTGTAGAATCACCACTTGGAACAATTACTAATTTATCCTGATTTTTTTCAGAGACGCCTTGGGCAACATTATCTGTAACTATGATGGGGAGACCAAAGCCTAGGGCTACTTCTGCAGCGCCGCTTTGTGTACCGCGAATGTATGGGGCGACCATAAAATCAGCGGCTGATATAAAAATCCCAACTTCTTCATTCGGTATGTAACGATTGTCTATCCTGACCATTTCGGAAAGATTTAACTTGTCGATTTGCTCTCTATAAACACCACAGTCTTCCCAAAATTCCCCAGCGATCATAAGACAGGTTTCAATGCCTTGCTCAAGAAGAAGAGCTTGAGCTTCCAATAGATACTTTAGTCCTTTGTATGGTCGTACAATGCCGAAGAAGAGCATTATGGGGATATTCTCGGATAAACCCAACCGTTTCTTTGCTTGAGATTTCGGCATTCTATTCTCGGAGAACATGTGAAAAACCGGGAGTTCGCTGACATTTACCTGTGCATCCGGCATCAGATCTAATAACCGTTTCTTTTCATTTTGTGAAAGGACAAGGAATGAGTCACTCAAGGAGAGCGCAATTCGTGTTAGCCATGGATCCCACAGTTTTTTTTCGTGGGGCACAACGTTGTGAATCAGATATACGATCGAAATGCTCTTTCTTCTTAAAGATGTGCTCAGAACTGAGAATGGAACTGCCCAAAATGTAGTCCACCAGTGGATGATCACCATGTCGGGTTGGAAACGTGCAATAAACTTAGCAGTTTTAAACCACGTCCAGGGATGAAAAGGATCGAGAGTGAATTCGGCCCCTTCGCGAAGAGGCTGTTTGCTTGGGTCTTTGTCAGTCTTTCCCGGATACAACAATTTGGGGTACTGTCGTCTAAAGGAGATCATTTGAGTATGATGCCCATGATCTTTGAGGGCGCGTGCCAATAGAGTGTTGAAGTGGGCTATCCCGCCGCGATACGGGTATACAGGTCCAACCAGGGTAATATTCATAAGAAATCAATAATCTTTTTTGCTTAATATTAGGACAAAGAATCTGGTTCAGAATTGCTTGGGTTCCTAGAGTGCTCACAGATATAGGTACCAAAAGAACACACAAGTGGAAGTCGATCCATAATGAAAAGGAACTTAGTTATCGAATTTTAATGGCTGTTGGAATTTTTTGTTACCTATAACAATCTCCAATACAGGTTTTCCTGTTTCATCGTTAATAAATGCATCTGCGCCTATCCAATCGTCAATCAAAAAGATGGTGATAAGAGACAGTCGACCGCTTGTTTCTGTAAGATATTGTACTCCCAAGTTTTCGCCCTCATCAGCGTGCTGTTTAATGTTAAGTTGTGCCTTATCGGACTCGTTGGTTATCATGAGCATCTCAGCCGGGTACACACCACCAGTTAATTGAAACCGATGATCATAGCTCAAGTTATGACCGATTACATGCCATGAGATTGCAGCTCGTTGGTCTTTTGGTCCTCTTGCTTTGTCTACGACAACAATTGGTCCGTCATGATGGAAGTATATTTCCCGATCATGTTCCCATCCATGCCAGTTTTCTAAACTTGTATGGCTGATGTCCATCTCCAAAGAGGACTCGAACTTTTCTACCTTTGCGTAGAATGGTGGATCCTGAGCCCAAGAACTGCCGATTCCAGTCAAGTTGTTAAGAACAGCACTCAAGCCAGTTTTTTCTATCAATAATCCATTCAGATTTTCCCGGGGGATGCGTTTGTCGCGGAATAGGCTTCGTCCGATTGGGAGCCAGCGGAAAGGTTGAGCTTTTGTGATTTCATTAACTAGCGGTCCACCTTGATATAACAATGTAATGGAATTAGTAGCTTTATAGCGGTGCCAGCCGGTGAATCGCAAGTTGATGAGCATATAAGCGGAGTCTTCTGACCATCCATCACGAAAGACGACTTTATCTGGAGCTAAGGGTCCTATCTGGTTGGGTAGCCCAGAATCTCCGTAGAGAAGACATGAACCCCATCCTGGTGACGACCCATTAAATTTAAGTGGGGTTTCAACGCCAGGCCGTGCTCGAAGATATCTTCCTTTTGATATGAGATAATCCACTGAACTGCCCGCAACCCACAAGGCATTTTTGTCTTCTAGAAAACCGGCGCCTTGGTATAAAGTATCCCCCAGCACCGCAGAGCCGATATGGTTGTATCTTAGAGGAGCACCGTCTGGAATGGCTAGTAATGATAGCCACTTAAATGATAGTGTTAGATTGTCGATATTAACTTCTCGCCTATACAAAGACTGGAAGAATGCGTTGTTTATCCATTCCGGTTGGTATACTGCCGCGTCATCTGAATTCCGGAAACGGGCTACCCAACCACGCAGATTTTCGGCCAGATAAGCACGATTATTTACCGAGAGCTTCGGGTCGCTTAGATGTTCGGTTTCGAGCAGCGCAAGCAGACCGGCACCAATTTCTTGATTTTCGTAAGGTCCTTCCGGTTTTTTATTGAGTGCAAGTGCGTACATCCAATCTACCCATTCTACCGTATGAGTGCGCTGGTTTATGGCTTTAAACCATTCCCGAACTTCATGATTTTCGCTTGATGAGAATAGCTCGGGAAACGCCTCTCGCACGCGGGAGTAATAATACGCACGCAATGCTGCTTGATATTGGGTGAATTTTACACTGTTGTTTGGTTGAGTGAAACGCTTATGACAGGCTTCATCAAGAAGGCTTTCTCGAAACTGATATGCCCAATTCGATTCCTTATGTCCGAGTGCTAACATACCAAATTCTGGACTTTCTTTATTGGGATTCGCTTCTACCAGTTCGAGGATTTGATTGAACACTTTCTCACCAGAATAGGTTTCGATTTGCTGATCGAGAGTCTCTCCACAAATGTAAGGAGATGCTGAACTTATCCCGTTAAATCTTGGTGCTGTATCAGGGTAAAAACTGTGTTGGTATGATTTCACCACAATAAACAATCCACTTATGATCAGGAAAGATATTCCTATACCAAAAGGCGCTAGTTTGATTTTCTGAGTGGGTTGAGTCCGTTCTCCAGACGATTGCTCCCACGTGTTTGTAATAACCGCAAGAAACCCCCAAATGAATGCCATTTCCAAAGCTAGAAGGGCGGTGAAGAATTCTTCCTCAGAAAATCTAGACTCTATTTGTTCAGAAGCTGTTGGGATTGAGCCGGCGAGTAACGCTAATATGGAATAGATAATCAACTTACCCAACATGCTTCGACCAATCGACATTCTCCAAGCAATCCATATTAGCAGGGCGTACGTTACACTCAGGAGCAACCAGGCTGCAATGGTAGAAAATGTGAGTGCATAGATAAATCCCGTCACTAATCCCAATATCGCTAGGGCAATACCACCACTTGGGGTCTGAGTTACATGAGCGAGGATTAAGGTGCCCGCGACAAATCCCACACGATTTGCCAACCCTTGTGTATTGAAAGATGCTGCCGTGAGAAAGCGTAGCCCCTCTAATAATAATACCGATAAAAAAATAAGCAAGGCTCCAATAAGAAAAGTCCGGAGTAGTCCTTTCATCCGTTGCCCCCACAATAATCCTGTTTGAGAGCAAAAATGTAAACTCTGTCTTGTCTATAGATTAAATCAAAAAACGGATTCTCAATAAGTTCTTCTGGTGCGAACAACTGCTGAGCTCCAGCTCCTACTTTACCCTGTCCTTGACCTATATAGACGTGGTTAATCCGGTAGTCGCATAACGATTGAATTCCTTCTGTAGATGCTAGAGAGACATTTTCCAGATCAGTTATAAGTTGTATGACGTTATGAGAGTAATCCGGAGGTGAAGGTCTCTCGTTCATTAAAGCGTATTGGGGGGGAATGCTGTTTTCCCTTATTGTGAGCAATGATATCCACCACCCGGCATCTGAGCCGACAGCGGTCCTACCGCCGTAAATGCGGAATCCCTCGACTAGAAAGTTTGTTCCCTCTGATGTATTCTCGCGAATCCATTTCATAGCGTGCATATCAGGTCGTGTCACTAGGGCGAATTTATCAGGTTTGGAAATAGAGTGGAGGTTCCACGCTCCCCAAACCGCCAATAGAGAAATACAAAGGAATATTAGCAAAGAACTAATATTTTTTAATCTTATTTCTATAGCGCGACTGGCATCATCAATCAACCAACCGACTAGCAAACCGATTGGGATATACACTGCGATGATGATAGCAAAGTTTTGCATCAAGTATGCACCGGGCAAGTGGAACAACCGCCCCGCAATAGATGCGGATAAAATCAGAAACCACAGAGGCAGGATAAATAACCCCCAATTTTTGCGGAGAAAAGCCGATGCCAATGCGATGATGCTTAGAAATAGAATTGCTGAGGGAGAATAATATGTCAGATCACGCCATACTTGATAATCGGCTAGCACATCTATCCAAGGAGAGCTAATTTTGATTCCTGATTCAACCGCATTTGCTAGATTGCTTCCGGTCAACCTGATTATCCAAGGTAGGACAAGCACGAGGCTCATCACAGCGATCGGTGCAAAAAGAACGAAGACCTCAATCCAAGCACTTAATTTTAATCTCCAGCGCGGGATGCCACAAATGATTACCCAGGCAATAACAAATGCTATAAAGAAGAAAGCCATTCGATAGTAGCTAAGCAGCATTCCTGCTATTACTAGGCTCGTTAGTAAGGTAATCCTAACCTTGATGGAACGTCCAGATTTGATCTTTATCTTCAGGTTTTCACTAGCAGATTCCCAAAGAAGCCACATAGCTACTGGCAATATTACCTGACCGGCTAATTGGGGGTAGCGACCCCAATTGACATAATGGGCAGGCATTGGTATGAGTAAACCTGCAACGATCGCAACTCCAATTCCAGCCCATCGGCTGCGATGGCTGAATCGTATTCCCAGAGGAATTAAAGCAAGAACGGCCAGTACATTAAGTATTTGACCGCTTAGTAGGGTGGCTGTAACTAAATCCATTCGAGTTATCCAAGCAAGTACGGCCACCGCTGTATGGAACCCAAAATGTACAGTAATGCTGTAATATGGAACATACGGTTCCCATGAGTTGAACAGCCCATTATTATCAACCAGCAATTGGGCGATCATGGTGTGCTGGTAGGAGTCACCCCACATGGGGGCATCCAACCCGCGTATGACCCAGAAACGGACTACGAAAATGAGACCGATAACGAGCAGTAAGGTGAAATCACTCCAAGGGAAAG
>JGI24024J18818_10000507_pt1 | contig 14902 bp, 17 predicted proteins | sample Cruoilmetagenom2_FD_18818 | JGI IMG/M metagenome (IMG submission 18818) | reverse complement strand
ATTTTGATACAATATCAAAATAAATAAAATAAAGAATAATCATAAGTTTTATGAATAAAAGAGAAAACATGAAATTAACCCTTAGACAAATGCAAATTTTTCTTAATGTCGTGGCATCAGGACATTTAACCAATGTAGCAAAAGATATGAAGCTGAGCCAGTCAGCTATTTCAATGTCCATTAAAGAATTGGAAAATATTTTGGGACGACCTGTTTTTGACAGGATCAACAAAAAACTTGTACTCAATGAAGTAGGACGCGCTTTCTATAAAGAGATAGATCCTATATATAAAAAACTTTCTGATATAGAGTATGAGTTTAAGAATTCAGAAAATAAAGGGATGATTCGTGTCGGAGCAAGTACTACGATCGTAGATTATTTGATGCCTTCTATCATCTGCAGCTATATGAGCTCTTATCCTGATGTAAAGATCACGCTTAAAGAGGGAAATACCAAAGAGATCACAGAGATGATCAAAGAGGGGAGCATTGATGTAGGTTTTGTAGAGGGATTTGTTTCTGGCTCAGATATCATCAAAGAGAAGATAGGTGTAGATGAGCTTGTAGTTGTAACAGCAGATAAAAATCTCTGTAAGTCTTGTTATATAGATGAATTGGCTGACAAGAGATGGGTACTGAGAGAAGAGGGTTCTGGGACAAGAGAAGTCTTTTTGAATTACATTAAAGAGAAAGTAGATGACCTGAATGTCTTTTTTGAGTTGGGACATACGGAGTCTATCAAAAGTATTTTGATGAACCGTGAATGTTTAACCTGTATCTCTAAGATCTCAGTGGAGAATGAGATAAAAGAGGGTAAGTTGCATAAAGTCGATGTAAAAAACTTTGATTGTAAAAGAGACTTTTTAATGATATATCATAAAGACAAATATCATAGTACACTGTTTGAAAAGTTTGTATTTTTCTCTAAGAAGTTAATGATGCAAATGCTTGATACTGAAAATAAAATGAGCTTTAAATCGAAATAAGTTTTAAGGCATTCTCATATTCATGAGGATGGTTTAAATTTGTAAAAGGGGTATCATCTTCAAAAGATATAAACTGAGTGTCTGCCTCTCTGAGTAGATTGTTTAGCCTATGATCTCCCTCTTTTAAATGCTTTTGTGCCAAGGGTAATATGGAACGTCTATATACGCCACAAAGAGGTTGTGACCCACTAGTGCTTTTGGCAATGACAGCATCAAACTCCTTGTTATGGTTCAAGAGTTTTTCTATCACTTCCTCATTTACAAATGGTGCATCTACACTGAGTATAAAAACCTCATCTGCTTCTAGTGCTTCAAAGACAGAGATAATACCTACTAAAGGGGAATTCTCTTCATATAAATCTGTGATCACAGTAGCTTCAAAATCAAACTTATCCTCTTTAGAAGAGATATAGACTGTATCAAAGAGGGAACTGAGTTTGTTGTACTGAAATTCACTCAGAGTGCTATACCCGGCAAAAGGAAGCAGGGCCTTGTCTTTACCCATACGAGAGCTTTTCCCCCCAGCAAAGATGATGGCTGTCATATCATATTTCATACTATCGCCTCTTTACGTTTTTGATGCACCCACAATACCACAAATGCCATAAAAGTGATAATAGCTTCTACCAAAAACATCTTTTCTCCATAGATTTGTCCAGAGAGTACAGCACCTACAGAGCCACCCAGTCCAAAAGCAATACCCAAGAAGAATTGCTGGGCAAGCTTTTTCTGTGTATAGAGTGAAAAAACATAGGTGATGGCTGCTGTATGGTAAAGGGCAAAACTGATGGCATGGAGAGACTGGGATGCAAAGGTGAGTGACACAGAATCTGGGAAAAGGTAGAGTATCATCCAGCGCACGGCCGTGACAAGTGTAGCAAACTGTAAGATATTCAGTAGATTTCTTTGCAGGAGAGGTCCCTGAAAGTAGAGCATGACTATCTCACAAATGACACCAAAACTCCACATCCAACTTATCGTTTCCAAAGAGATACCATAAGATGTTTCATAAATAGTAAAGAAGTTATAAAAGCCCCCAAACCCTACTTGCATGAGAAAGATAGAGGCCCAAAATGCCCAATATTTTGTGAGTGAAAAACTGGCATCGTCTTGTGCTGATTGATGTGAAGTGGTATCATACTTTGTTAGAAGCGCACCAAAGACGAAGGTCAAAAATGCCATAGCACTCAGATAATAGAGTGCTTCATAAGGCGACTCAAGTACTTTTCCCAGCCACAAGGAAATTCCCATAAACCCTAAAGAACCCCAAAGACGTACTTTCCCGTAATGACTCTTAGATAAAGAAGCAAGAGCAATAGTCTCTATATAGGGAAGAGAGATACCCATAGCTGCACCAAAAAGAAGATTGGCAAGAAGGTAGACCCAAAAACTCTCAACAGTGGCTAAAAAGAGAAGTGTCCCTATAAAGGTGAAGAGTAGTGAAAGTAGATAAATTTTAGGGGTAAGTGCCAGATAGTGACGAAAAATAAAAGGGAGTAAAAAGCGCATAAAAGGTGCTGCGGCATAAATGATACCGACCTCAACCGTAGAGTATCCTAACTCAAGTAAAACTTTTGGCATAAAAATGACATAGACACCTACAAGGGCAAAGTAAAAAAAGTAGTAAGCTCCCAAAAGAGGAGAAAGTAAAGAGGGTTTGCTGTGTAGGACTTTTGCCATCTTTTATAATTTCATTTTTTGTAGATAATGGCTGTACGGCTTAAAAGATCATGGAGTGTTTTACGATCTTTCCTAAAGAACATCATCACCCAGCCAAAGAGAGTAAAGAGAGATAAAATGGCGCAAAGGTTTCTAAAAAGTATAATAAATAATGAGGGTCTTTCTCCTGTGGCATCATCTATCACCGTTAGTTTATAGGCACGATAACCTGGAGTTTGCCCACTTTTAAACATAAAAATGGTTTGGACTATCACAAGGGGCACCAAGATATAAAGCCATCCCAGTCCCATATGTTCTTTGAAACCTTCACGCCCACCCATGATAAGATAGAAAACAATATACATGATGGGCATNACAAGCATNAANGCATCTGTNAGAAAAGCTTTGATNTTACTTCCTGNGGAAGCATAGTCTCTNTTNTTNANAGGAGAAGNATCTTCTGCGATGACTTCTTTTTCTTTTCCCTGCTTTACATCACGAAATCGTCTTTTTGCCATTAGAAATCCCAAACTACAGAAGCATAAAAGCCTGAAAAATCTACATCTGCTTGAAGTCCATCCGTGAGATCTTCACTCTCTATATGAATAGACTTGTAGCCTCCTTCCAGTCCAAGACCCAAAGCCAGTGTATAGCGAGCACTAAGTTCGTAGTCATAGAATGTAGACTCGTCATAGCTAATAGCATTGGCTTCCAGTTGTAAGCTGATATCTGTGTTTGGGATGTTCAATCTTGTTTTACCATAAAGCATAGGTATGAATGTATCAAAGTCTGTAGATTCACTGGTTACTGTTGTCGATAAAGAAGAGAATGTTGCAAGTGTGTTCGCTGCGATATTGCCTTCAAGGTATCTAAGTGTAAGACCGGCATCAACCTCGACCCAATTATCCAAAAGCTCGTAATAGAGTGTAAGATCATACATTTTAAGATCAAGAGAGCTTGCGATATCACCTTGTAGAGGAATATCGATCCCTCCCCATGTAAAGTCGGTGACTTCACCTTGACCCTCATGAGATAAATTACTAAAAGCGATTCTGGCATTGGGGATAAAAGGTAAAGGGTGTTCAAAATAGGCTTTGAACATAATATCTTCTGCATCACTCCAATATAAAGTATCTTCAAGATCCGCAGAAGTCCCTACGCCTGTCAAAGGTTCAGTATAGGAAGCGCTACCACTTGGTGAATGACTATACACTCCTAGAGAGATCTCTCCTCCTAACATATCTGCGTAGAGGGTACTTGCAGTTAGAAGTGCTGTAAGTGCCAGTTTTTTTACCATGGTTTTTCCTTATTTGTCTGTATTGTCAATATGATCATGATAGCCCTTGCGTCATCGTAAAGATAGGAAGTAGCATCGCTGCAACAATGACACCGACAACCACACCAATGAAGAGCATCATAAATGGTTCAAGTAAGCCTAAGAGAAGTTTGAGTTTATCCTCATTCTCTTCGGCATAAAGGTGAGAGGTGTTATCTAGAATTTGTGCAACCTCACTAGACTCTTCACCCAGGGCTAAAGACTGCATAAAGTTACGTTTTAGCTTAACACCTTTTGCAAGCTGTAGAGAGTTGGAGAGTTTGTTTCCTTCCAGTACTTTAACAGATGCTTTTTCAAACAGGTCCTTAAGTCCATAGTTTCCGAAAGTAGCTTTAGCAAGTTGTACAGCTTGTGCATAGGCAACACCTGAACTTAGCATTAAAGAGAGGATGTAGGAAAACCTTCCAAGTTCATGGTTCTGAATGAGCGTACCCAAAATAGGTGTTCTGAGTAACCAAGAGTCTATGATGCGGTGAAATGTATCTATCTTTGCATAGGCAAGTTTAAAGAAGAGTACAAAAAGTACAAGAGTGACGATAATAGCTATATAATGTGAAGTTAAAAAATCACTAATGCTTAGAACAAATTGTGTAATGGGCGGTAACTCTTGACCTGTATCTTCAAAAATAGATGTGATCTTAGGTACAACAAACGCGATAAGGAAAGAAGTCATTCCTATGGCTACAGTAAAGATGATAGCAGGGTAGGTCATAGCTCCTTTGACTTGTTTTTTAACCTTGTTCTGTGCAGAGAAAAAGTTTCCCATGTTGGTGAGTACTTCAACCATTTTCCCGCTTTGCCCTGCAACATTGAGACTTTGAAGAAAGAACTCTGGCAGCACATACACTTTTTGTGAATTCAGCGCATTGTAGAGGGACTTTCCTTCATCTATCATGGTTTTAATTGAGTTAAGAAAAGAGACATATTTTTTTTCTCCCTCATGTTGGTTTTCGAGTAGTTTAATGGCAGTCGGTATGGTCATGCCTGATTTGAGGTAAGAAGAGAGCTCTTTAGAAAAAGTACTAAGAAGTTCTCCAGGCATTTGACGTGTGGAAAAGGCTTCAAGTGAAAACTCTTTTGTCGGGGTAAGCCCCTCATGATAGATATTTTGTGTACGAAGTTTCTGTCCCGCCTCTTCGATAGAACTAGCCGTAACAGTACCTTTAACTTTTTTACCTGTTTTATCAAAACCTTTGTACTTAAAAAGCATCCGCGTATATGTCCTTGCAGTAAATTGATAGTATTATAACTTTTTTAGCTTTGGTTTTTAGAGGTAGGTCTGAGCATGAGGAGCAATGACCTTATGCCCATGCATGATTGATGGGTGAGGGATCAGGACTTTTTTATTATCGGAAGATTTAAAAAGACTCTAATTTAAAATGATAGTAGATTGATGAATGTTGACCTTTGAGCATGATTTCATTGACAATAGCGCTGGGAGCAGGTTGGTCTGAAGGAGGAATGATTTTAATTTCTTCAGGGATAAATATCTCTCTACGGTTTTTCTTTAATATCTTACGACTTTCTAACTCTTCGACTCTAAAAAACTTTTCCAAAATGTCATAAGCTGTTTTATTGTCTTCATGATGTTGTAGAATATTACTGCTTAAATAGAGAGAATCTTGCAAAGAGAGTTTATTTCTTTCAGAGATATAGACTATCTGCTCATGATTGTCCGTATGGACCTGGAGTACAAAAATAATGGCAAACGAAATAATGATCACAGAGATAAGGATTTCAATAATGGTAAAGGCAGGGCGTAATTGTTTCAAAAGAACTCTCCACTGTCAGATACTGCAGTACTGTTTCTTAACCAATACTCTTCTGCCTCTTCAAGTGAAGAAAATTCTTTAGGTTCACCAAAAAAAGCAGGCAGGAAATACGTTCCTTCATTATTTTTTAAAATGATTTGAGTGGAACTTCCATTGTTATAAAAATCCATGATCAGACAAATCTTATTATCTTGATATCTACCATATTCGATACGCGTGAGTGATTCATCTTCATCTATCGTATAGGCTTCTGTATTTGTGAGGTTTATAGGACTTGTATATTCTTGAAAACCCGAGGAGACTCCTCTTCTAAGGTAGCAAGATCGGCACTGATTGATGCAGAGTAAAGTGGCTTGTCCACTAAAGAGTTCCGATGAAACAATATTGGATTTAAGGTTAAGGGGGGTAAGTACTTTTGGCTTTTTTTTGCCTATTTCTACTCCCTCAAATCCGAGGAAATAGACTATAGAGATAATGAGTATGACAATAAGAAGTTCTATTAAAGAGAACCCTTTGTGCATTTCGTATCTCTTGACATGGGACATGGAGATATCTTATTGGTTACAATCGCTAAATAGGATATCTTTATCGCTCTCTTCTCCACCCTCTTTTCTGTCTGCCGCGAAACTGATCAGTTCAAAATCCGATCCTTCTCTTATATAGACAAAAGGTGTTTTCCATGAGTCTTTAGGTAGTTTTTTAAGGTATGGTTTTGCACGATAGTTAGGATACTTGTCTGCATCCGGATTACTTAAAAGTGCTTCAAAACCCTCTTCTGTTTCAGGGTAGTTTCCATTGTCAAGTTTAAACATATCAAGTCTTTTCTTTAAATCATTCATCTTTAAACATACAGTATCTCTTTTTGCGCCATCTGCAGCATCCATAAGGCCTGGTGCGACAACAGCAACAAGGCCACCAAGTATAACGATAACGATGAGCAACTCAATAAGAGAGAACCCTGATCTTAAATTTTTTTGTTTTTTCATTCTAAATCCTTTACTTTGTTTGGGTATAATATTAGCTTTTAGAAAAGAAATTTTACTTTAATAGAGCTTTTAGATGGATAAAATACAATATATAAACAGTAGAGTTAAACAGCGGCAGGGGTTTGCGCTGATGGTGACCTTATCTGTTCTCTCTGTGATTATTGCTTTAACTATGGTGCTTTTGAGTTATTTTGAGGAAGTTCAGCAGGATGCAGGCAATACAAAAGCGCTTATACAAGCGGATGTTTATTATGCAGATATAACAAGTATATTTCAAGGTTTCAAAGATAAAAAAGCTCTTTTTTCCACACTCTATACAACGACTCTTCCCATGCGCACTCCAGATGGTAGATTTTCACTCATTCTTCACTGTGAACCTTTGAGTAAAGGAGTCAATATTAATTGGCTGGGGTTGGAAAACAGTAGTGAGAAAGAAGCACTCCAGACTGTAGCTCAAGATCTTTTTGAAGCGCTTGCGGAAGAGTATAATATAGAAGATGCCGGAAGACTGCAAGAGATGCTGTATGAAGAGATAGGAGACAAAAAGAATTTTGTATTAAAAGAACAAAGCAGACTTCATCAAAAAAACGGTATTATATCATACCAACAATTTGCAGATATAGTAAGCCGTTACCAATTTGAGGTAGATGATCCTAAAATAGGTAATATACCATGGAAAAAGTATTTTAGTTTTTCTCCTAAAGCAGAAAAAATAGATGGTGAATACAGTTCACCGGAACTCATCTCTTATCTTTTTGAAATAGATTTATCAACAGTGGAAGAGTGGGCATCTTCCATAGATAAAAGTACATTGAAATCCTTTGTACATGAAAATGGTGGAGATTATGCACAAAGAAAAAGTATTTTAGCAGACAAAGAATTTTTAGATGCGACAGAATGCTCTGTAAGTTATGCTCTCGCAGGAGAGCGATATAGATTTAGATTTGAATATATTCAAGGAGAGGCAAAACATTTTGAATTTTATGGGAAACAATAAAGAGTTACTCCTTGCACATGCTTCCATGAAGCCTGTGACATCGTCACAAACAGTGAATGTGATGTTGACTCCGCAATTTTATACACTGAAAAAAGAGGCTTTACCTGTCCGATGGGCATATCAGGCTAAACGCATTGCTCCATCACTTTTTGATGGTTTGCTTGAAGAAGGCAGGCATTACGATTATATGGTGTGGAAAGAAGAAGGAAATTGGGTTTTCCTTGCGTATGACTTAGAGAAGATCACATCATTTTTAGAGACTAAAGGTTTTGCCTTGGAAAATGTTTCTAAACTCTTTTTTGCACAGCAGGCAATAGACCTTTTTGACAAGCCTTTATTGCTGGGAGACAATGAAGTACTGGTTTCTTTGGATCATACGGCAGTGATGGTCCCAAGAGCAGTATTAGCGGAAGATGAAGGGCCTTCATTGGTTTTTAACAACAGCTTTACTCCAAAGAATGGAGTAGTGCTTCAGGGGTCTTATGGTTCCATCCTCAATGTCAAGCAAGCTTCGATTCTTGTTGCTGTTTTTAGCCTTTTTGCAATGATATTTTTCGTTGAGGGATGGCGCTATAGTGATAACTCCAAAGCAGGCGAAGGGGAGATGCAGCAATTACGTGAAGCATATCCTTCTTTACAGAGTAAATATACGCGGGACAGCATAGCGGCAAAATATAAAACACTTGATACTATAGAGCGAAAAAAACGAGATGTGATAAAAACACTCTCTAAAATGATCTTCAAAGGGGTAACCCTGGTGTCATTTGAATTAAATGAAAAGAGCTTCAAAGTACAGTTTTCCTGCAGTGATGCTAAAGTGGCTAAACGTCTGAATACGTTAGCAAAAAAAGAGAAGTTCAGTATTTCAAAAGTTGCAGGCGGTAATGATCTGAAGATAGAGGGAACGCTATGAGTTTGAAACGATATCAAAATGAATTGGTAGCACTCTTGGCATTTCTGCTAATGCTGGGGGCATTTCTTTATAAAAATGGACAGATCTCTTCTCAGGAGAAATATGCAACTACTACAAAACAGGCAGTAGGTGATTTTAAAGAGATCATTGCACTTAAAAAAATATGGGCAGATAAAAAAACATCTAAAAAAGTAGAAAAATTAAAAAATCTTATCCCTGCAGCTAAGGTGAAGTGGAGTAGTAAAAGCAAAAAGCTTACGGCTTCATATAAAGGGTTAACTGCACCGGAGTTAAATAAATTGGTCACAAAGATTTTAGATCTACCCGTAGAGATACAAAAGCTTAAAATTCAAAAAATAGCTTCATTTTATGATGTGGAGTTCAAATGCAAATGGTAAAGAATAGTTTAATTGCATTCATAATTGCTTGGCTGGGCATACTTGTCTTTATGCCAAAACAAGAGCTTTATTATAAGCTAGAAGAAGAACTTGCAAAACATGAGATTAAGTTAAATGAAGAAAAGATGAACGAAGGGGTGTTTTCTTTAAACTTGAAGCAGGTAACAGTCTATTTTAAAGGTATCAACGTAGCAACGATAGAAGAAGTGAATCTGTTCACTTTGCTTTTTTACAGCAGCATAGAAGTACAATCACTTACTATGGATGATTCTCTAAAAGCAATGGTGCCTCAAGAGATAGAAAGAGCTGTTGCAAAGCACTCTGTTCTTTCTTCATTAGAAGTTTCGGTCGATGCAAGTGGATCTTTTGGCTCTATTGTAGGAAATATTGATTTGAATGAACGGAAAGTACACTTGGACTTTAATGAAAGCAAAAACATAGAGATGTTAAAACCTCAGTTGAAAAAAGACGAAAAAGGATGGTATTATGAAACATCTTTTTAAACCGCAGGCAATGAAAGGGCTTTGGTCATTATTAATTTTATTGCTTGTGATTAAGTTCATTTGGTTTCTTGTTGAGATTCTGTGGTTACCTACAAGTGGCATGGAACATGCCGAAGAAAAAAGTGTTAAAGCACTTTACTATAGAGTAAAGTTAAGCCCAAATAAGGCACCTGCACCTACTGTAGAAAAGAAGCCTGTAAAGGTTGTAGGAAGTATTAAAGATATCATACTCTTGGCAATCTATAATGCTTCGGATGTAACAGTCATAACAGTGGAATATAAGAAAAAAACCAAGGTCCTCTCCAAGGGAGATGAGATCAATGGCTTTATGCTAGAGGGTGCAGGCAGTAATTTTGCTACGTTTAGTAAGAAGTCAAAAACCTATAAGGTGGACCTGTTTAAAAGTAAAAAAGATGCAAAAAGTACCAGCAGTATCAAAAAGGTGCCTGTTACTTCTCCTTCCAAACCGGTAGCGGTATCTAAGGAAGCAGCAGGTGAGATCGTTGATGCAGGGGACCATAAGATCATCGATAAATCTTTATTTGACCATTATGCTGAAAATATGGATGATATCTATGAAAATATCGGTATTACTGAAGTGAAAGAGGGGAAAGACCTTAAAGGTTTTCGTATCTCTTTTGTACGAAAGGGCAGCCCTTTTGCTAAACTTGGTGTAAGAAAAGATGATATGATCAAGTCCATCAACGGGCAAGAGATAAATAGCTATAATGCAGCATTTAATATGTATAAGAACATTCAAAATGCAAAGAACCTGACACTGATTATTATAAGAGGAAAAGAAGAAATGGAGCTAGAATATGAAATTAACTAAAATACTATTGAGTGTATTACTACTATTGTCTATAGGACTACATGCTGAAGAAGAGAAAGTGGATATTAATTTCCGAAACCTCAGTGTAAAAGATTTTGTAGAGATGGTCTCTAAAATTACACAGAAAAATATTTTGATAGAGGGTGATCTGAAAGGAAAGATCAACTTTGTGTCGCAAACTCCCATCAAAAAAAGTTCATTGATCCCTTTGGCAAACTCCATCCTGGGAAGCAAAGGTCTTACTATTGTAGACCAGGGCGAATATTATAAAGTAGTTAAGGCAGCAACTGCTGCAGGAGAAGGACTGGACGTGAGTAGCAGTGTGGATGGAGAGACGATGAAAACCGTGATGTTCCCTCTTAAAAATTCCAATGCAGCAGTCATCCGTGCAAAGATCAAACCACTTTTGGAAAAGAGTGCGAAAATAATCTCATTTAAGGAGAACAATGTTTTAGCCATTACGGCAAAACCAAGAACGCTACGTTCCATCTCTAAAGTGATCAATGCAGTAGAAGAAAGAGGTGTAAAACGGTCTGTTGTTGTAAAGCTTAAAAATTCCAGTGCAAAAGATATCTTTGTCAATGCTCAAAATATGGCAAAAAAACTTTTCCCTCAAACCATAGAGGGTGAAAAGGTCGATGTATTTAAAGATGAGGCAACCAACTCTATTATTTTGGTAGGTAAAGCAGAGAATAACAATCGAATGATCAAATATATCAAACAACTTGATATCAAGGGCGAGAGTATCACACAAAAAATGTATGTACTCCGACTTCAAAATTCAAATGTTGAAGAGATGGAAAAAATTATGAGTCAACTGATCTCTCAAATGAACAATATGACTCCGGCTAAGCCGACTAAAAAAGGTGCAAAACCAACGAAAGCAATGGTAGTTTCAGATATAGAAAGAAACGCTTTGGTCATCCTTGCAACTGCGGAGCAAATGAAAAATATCAGAGAGACGGTAAACAGGATCGATATTCCTAAAGTACAGGTGTATGTCAAAGCAAAAATAGTTGAAGTGGATAGCAATTTGGCTGAACAGGTCGGACTTAAGTATGGTCTCAATGGAGGTGCTATTACCGAAAGTGGTCTTTTTACTCTCGCAGGAAATATGGGAGCATCTGCATTGCAGATGTCTCCGGCACTTTTAGGATTTTTAAATACAAATACACAGACGTATGAAGGTCAGGATAGCAATGGTAATCCTATTTATTCTACTGATCCAGCATTTAAGTTTGATGCAACAGATAAAGTTTTTGCACTGGGTGCAACACTAGATCTTTTGCAAAAAAATGGTGCAGCACATCTCTTGAGTGAACCTTCAGTCTTGTGTACGAACAATAAGGAAGCTGAAATATATGTAGGACAGACAATGTCTATCTTGACGGCTGCTCAGCAGTCAACATCAGGTGTTTCAAATGTTGTCAATAATTATTCAAGAGAAGACATTGGACTTACCTTAAAGGTGAAACCAAGACTTTCGAGTAATAATCAAGTTTCACTAGAGGTAGAAACAACGATTGAAGATATCGATCCTTCTTCAGAACAACAAGCAGACAGACCGACAACAACAAAAAGAACAGTGAAGACAAATGCCATTGTGAAAAATGGAGAAACGATCGTCTTAGGGGGGCTTATAAAAAGAGTGGGTGGTCAAGGAGAAACTGCTGTACCATATCTGTCAGAGATCCCGGTTTTGGGAGATATGCTCTTTACGCATCATTCAGATGTTGAACGAGAACAGAATGTTGTGATCTACCTTACCCCTTATATCGTAAGAAAAAGTAGTGACCTTAAAAAGTTAAAAAAGATGTTGTCTGAACTTGAAGAGGTGCAGACAAGATACAATAAACTTGTAGAAAAAGCACTTGAAGGCGGATCAGGGGTAGAGCATTCAGGGGACGGTGCTCACCCGGCAAGCCAGAGAATACGAAGAACGAATACGAATAATCTTGATATTTTAAATGAGACAGGGGAGTTCTGATGCAGTTTCCCCGATTACAGGATGTCAACCTTGAACCCTTATGGGAAGAGGAGATCAATCATAAACTTGCGCTTAAGCACTCTTTGCTTTTTAGTGATATAAATGGTGTGAAAACGTGTATCGTTCAGCAGGAAACATTGGGTGATGCTTTAAACTACTTATCGAAACTTTCGTTAGAATTCCCCATCACCCTTGTAGATGATGAGAGTTTTGAAAGACTTAAAAATAAGTTTTTAGAGATCCAGACAGGGTCTGATTTTGAAGATATGTCTACTACGGCAGAGGAGCTCATAGAAGTAGAGTCTGACCTTTTGGAGTTCATCCGTAATTCCCAAGACCTACTTTCCAGTGAAGAGTCTGCACCTATCATTAAACTGGTAAACTCTCTGTTCTTTCAGGCTATTAAAAAAGGGGCGAGTGATATTCACATAGAGAGTGGTGAGAAAAAAGGTGAAGTAAGGCTCCGTATAGACGGTGCACTTAAAAAGCATATCGATCTGGACAAAAGTATTGCAGCCTTGGTGATCAACCGTATCAAGGTTATCTCCAGTCTTGATATCTCAGAGAAAAGAGTACCCCAGGATGGCCGTACTCAGATCAGTATCTCAGGGAAAACAATTGATGTAAGGGTTTCTGTTCTCCCTACCTATTATGGTGAACGTGTAGTGATGAGGATACTCATGGAGAGTGAACATATCCCTACTTTACCAGATTTGGGCTTTGCTGAAGATGTCACAGAAAACCTATATAAACTGCTTAATCATGCTCACGGTATGATACTGGTTACCGGACCAACCGGATCTGGTAAGACAACCACCCTTCATGCATGTTTGCAGCATATCTCAACCCCAGATAAGAATATTATTACTGTAGAAGACCCGGTTGAATACAATGCAGATAATATTTCTCAGATACAGGTAAATGCTAAAGTAGGACTTACTTTTGCTGCAGGATTACGTTCTATCTTGAGGCAAGATCCAGATATTATCATGGTAGGTGAGATCCGTGACCACGAAACAGCAGAAATTGCTCTTCGCTCAGCACTCACTGGACACTTGCTTCTTTCTACTCTGCATACCAATGATGCAACTTCTTCTTTAAGTCGTTTAATTGATATGGGTATAGAGAACTTCCTTATATCTTCTACGTTATTGGGAGTATTGGCTCAAAGGCTTGCACGTAAACTTTGTGTACATTGCAAGAAAGAAATAAAACTCGCACCTGCAACAACAGAAGAGATAAATGCACCTAAAGAAAAGATTTATTTTAAAGCTGTAGGCTGTAAAGAGTGTGATTTTACCGGCTATAAAGGCAGACAAGCTATAGGGGAACTTTTTATCATTGATGACAATGTTAAAGAGATGATGAAAGATGGGTTGAATGACCATCAAGTAAGAGAAGCTATGAAAAAAAATGGTATGAAGACTATTGCAGATAAACTTAAAGATATGCTTGTATCAGGACGTACAAGTTATGAAGAAGCTGTTCGTGTTGGACTTATGGACGGCTAAAGCAAATGTTTAATCGTAAGGCATTTACTCTTTTAGAAGTACTTATCTCCATTGCCCTTTTGGGCATCGTTATTGTTGCACTTTTTTCTTCTGTAGATATGCTTCAAAACTCCAATCAACATCTTTTAAAATACCTGGAAAAATCTAAAAAAATAACCAAAGCCACTAAAACATTGTATTTGGACATTATGAGTTCTGATGGCAATATTACGATTCAAAAAGATGAGTTCAGCAGAATATGCATGGAGGAGACACGGAATTCCCTATATGCTTTGCCTACGGCAAAAGTATGTTGGGTAGTGCTTAAAAAAGACAAAACACTTGTCCGTGTAGAAGGAAATACCTATCATTTGCCATTATTGTCAGAAGAAAGAGTTGAGATAGACACTATCATGACGGGCATAGAAATATTTGATCTTTATCACGAAAAAGATAAGGTCTTGGTCCTCATTCAGCAACAAGGAAAAGAACCCATTAGTTTTATGGCACAGGGTGTTACAAAGCCAAAGAAAAAGAAGAAAAAATCTAAAGCAAAGACAAAAGCGGAGGAGCCAGCAAAAGAAGCACCAAAAACGCCTGAATCAGATACTCCTCAACCAAGTACCCCATCTGTTCCAGCAGAGGTATAACCAAGTTTATAAAACTTCCCTGTTTTACAATGCTTCCTCTGTTTTGTTGATTTTTATATTTACGAAGTGGGTTGTAGTAGATTATGCTTATACAATATAAATAAGAGTATAATCAAAAATAGTGTAAAGAATATCTCTAAATTATTTAGTAGATGGTGTAGGAGTAGTTATGCCCCTTCTTGGAGCAAAGTCTCAGATCAAAAATTTTATCATGTTGAGCGTAGCAGCAAGCATAATAGTTGCCGGGTGCAGTGAAAAACCGGAAAATGATGAAGTTTTGGATATTGTGCAGGCTAGAACTATTATTGCTGAATATTTTGAAGATGTCGAGTTTGATCGTAGTGTTCAAGCAGATGTCTATTTTAGATCCAAAGCAAGAGCAGATGTGCTAGG
>JGI24024J18818_10000505_pt1 | contig 14925 bp, 16 predicted proteins | sample Cruoilmetagenom2_FD_18818 | JGI IMG/M metagenome (IMG submission 18818) | reverse complement strand
TAGCCAGGTACTCTATCCAGCTGAGCTACGGGCGCTTTGAGGTTGCGTATTATCGGGGTTGTGAGGCCATGAATCAACCATTTTTAGCGTGTTTTTTACAATAATTTCGGCAAAAACTTTTCCACAGAAGTTGTGGATAAGTTTGTGTATATCACTCAATAATTCACCCAGAAGATAACAAGTCTGAGACATTACTTTAAATTGCCTATATTTTAATCAAACTGTAATAAAACTATTATATCAACTAGTTAGGAGTGTTTCTTAAAGTAACTCGAGTGGAATGTTGTGCATTTCAGGGTGGCAACAAAATTTTCTAGCTTTTGTGAACAATTCAAATTTCCTGGAAAATAATTAGATTCTAATGCAGATTTTATGTATTTGAATACACCGCCACATGTAAATCCATTCTATTGCGCCATATCATAAAAAAAGCCACCCAAACGGGTGGCTTATTAAGTGTTATGGCGGAGAGGGAGGGATTCGAACCCTCGATAGGATTTAAAGCCTATACTCCCTTAGCAGGGGAGCGCCTTCAGCCGCTCGGCCACCTCTCCGAAGAAATTTGAAGCCGGATTCTAACAGACTCTAAGGCCGACTGTCAGTCTCCATCTTCAAAGTCTTCATGTTTGATTTTTTCGTAGATTTCCTCGCGATGAACGGGGACATCTTTTGGTGCGTCGATTCCTATACGCACCTGATTTCCCTTAATCCCCAGGACGGTTACCTGGATGCTATCTCCGATATTTAATGTCTCACCTGTACGTCTTGTTAATATAAGCACTGTCTCATCTCCATGATTTATTATATTTAGCCAATACGGCTCATCCGTGAAGCTTTCGCCCCCCCGTAGTAAAGATAATCAATATTTTTAGAAAAACCAGTTTTTTTACTGTTTCTGATCAAGTTCAAAGGCTTTGTGCAGCGCACGAACAGCCAATTCTGTGTACTTGTCATCAATAATAACTGAAACTTTGATCTCCGATGTGGAAATCATTCGAATATTGATACCCTCTTCTGCTAATGTCGCAAACATCAGGTCAGCTACACCTGTATGAGAACGCATACCCATACCGACGATGGAGACCTTGGCAATGGTGTTATCTCCGGTGACCCCCCTGGCGCCAAGTTCTTTCGACACCTTTTCCAATATGGTCTTTGCATTCTCATAATCTGTTCTGGGAACGGTAAAGGTGAAATCTGTTGTTTCATCCGCTGCAACATTCTGGATGATCATATCGACATTGATCTCCTGTTTTGCAATCCGCCCCAGTATTGTGTGCGCGACACCCGGGTGATCAGGCACACCTGTGATGGTCAGTTTAGCCTCGTCCGCATTGTGTGCAATACCTGCAATAACTGCCCTTTCCATATTTCTTTCTACCTCATAACTNATNAATGTACCCGGCCCGTCCTCAAATGAACTCATCACCCGNAACGGNACTTTATATTTTCCGGCAAATTCAACNGAACGAATCTGTAATACCTTTGCGCCCAGGCTGGACAGCTCAAGCATTTCCTCGAAGGTAACCTCATCCATTCTACGTGCTTCTGGAACGATGCGCGGGTCAGCCGTATACACCCCGTCAACATCGGTATAAATACGACATTCATCTGCCTTTAGAGCCGCAGCCAGTGCCACTGCAGAGGTATCTGAGCCGCCACGTCCAAGAGTGGTAATATTTCCATCATTATCCACCCCCTGAAAGCCAGCCACAACGATGATTTTGCCGTCATTCAGGTCTCTTCTTATGCGGCTGTCATCAATATTCCGTATGCGTGCCCGACCGTGAGATGTATCCGTTTCAATTCTAACCTGACCGCCGGTGTAGGAACGCGCCTGATGGCCACATTTTATCAAAGCCATACATAATAGTGCGATGGTCACCTGTTCACCGGTAGAAACCAGCACATCTGCTTCTCTGGGCGGCAAGTGGGGGTTAATTTCCTTTGCCATTTCAAGCAAACGGTTGGTTTCGCCACTCATTGCGGAGACAACGATTACCATCTGATCTCCAGCCGCATGACTTTTAGCTACTTTCTCGGCTACAGCATTGATGCGCTCAATACTGCCAACGGATGTTCCGCCATATTTTTCAACGATAATTGGCATTGTTCTGAATCTGTTATGTGTAAATATACTTCAGGATTGAAGCTGGGCTTCTACAAGTTTTTCAACTGCAGAAATAGCATCATTGAGTTTGTCTGGATTGCTGGCGCCCGCCTGAGCCATGTCCGGTCTTCCTCCTCCGCGCCCGCCGGCAATTTCTGCAACGGAGCGAATCAGGTTTCCTGCGTGGACACGGTCTGTCAAATCAGGTGATACGCCTGCAATAAAACTTACCTTATCACCATTGCTTGCGCCCAGTACAACGACAACGCTGCCAAGCTTGCTGCGTAGTTGGTCGACTGTTTTGCGCATGCTGTCGGCATTTGCATTTTCCATGATACTGGCTACTACCGGCACCCCGTCGACCTCGATGACAGATGAAGCTATATCATCACCACTGGATGAGGCCAGTTTATCGTTTAGCCGGTTGTTCTCTTTCTCAAGCCCACGAAGCTTATCGAGCAGGCTGTGTATTTTTGCTTCGGCATTGCTGTTGTTGCCTTTAACCATGGCAGAAATATTATTGAGCGTAGCCATACGTTCAGAGAAATATTTCATTGCAGCATTACCTGTCAGCGCTTCAATACGCCGTACACCGGCAGCCACGCCTGATTCGCTGCGAATAACGAAAAGGCCGATATCACCGGTACGAGAAACATGCGTGCCACCACATAATTCCATGGAAAAATCCCCCATACGGACAACTCTCACCTCATCACCATATTTTTCCCCGAACAGGGCAACGGCACCCGCTGCTTTTGCTTCATCAATTGCCATGACAGCGGTATGTACTTCCCGGTTTGCCCGAATCTCTGCATTCACCAGGTTTTCAATCTGCTTGATTTCACCTTCATTGAGGGGGCTAAAATGCGAGAAATCAAAACGCAGATAATCACTATTTACCAGAGAACCTTTCTGCTCAACGTGGTTGCCTAGTACCGATTTCAGTGCGGCATGCATCAAGTGTGTCGCGGAGTGATTAAGCGCAGTCTCCTGCCGGAGTTCTACATTGACCTCTGCAATGACGGGACTGTTTACTTTTAAGACGCCTGAGCGTAATCGCCCGATGTGTCCAAAGACCGTCCCACTCAGTTTCTTTGTGTCTTCAATGTCAAAAATTGCTTCACCCGCTTTAAGCTGACCCGTATCACCGACCTGACCACCACTCTCTGCATAAAAAGGTGTTTTATCGAGGACAATGACGGCGGTATCGCCTTCTTTTATCTCAGTTACCGCGTCGCTGTCCTGATATATAGCAGCAATATTTGCTGTTTCCTCAAGCTCATTATAACCGGTAAATTCAGTACAGCCCTCGACCTGTATCCGGCTGGTTTCTACTGTTGAAAATTGACTTGAGGAACGCGCCTGCTGGCGCTGCTTCTCCATTTCATTTTCAAAGCCCTGCTGATCAACTGTCAGCCCTCTTTCTCTGGCAATATCTGCCGTCAGGTCAAACGGAAAGCCATGGGTATCATAGAGTCGAAAGGCTGTAGCCCCATCGATGACATTGCCTTTTAATACCGCAATCGCCTGATTAAGAATACTCATCCCTGTCTCCAGGGTTTCAGCGAAACGCTCTTCTTCTGTTTTCAGAACGGATTCGATGGTCGCCTGTGCCTTCGCAAGATCCGGGTAGGCCTCGCCCATTTCATCGACCAATGGTGCAACCAGTTTGTGGAAAAAAGCACCCTTCGTTCCAAGCATGTGGCCATGTCTGACGGCACGGCGGATTATCCGCCGCAGCACATATCCTCGCCCTTCGTTTGACGGCACTACGCCATCAAGGATGAGAAATGAAGTAGAGCGTATATGATCAGCGATGACGCGCAGAGATTTATTATCCAGTGCTTCACAGGAAGTGACTTTTCCTGCTGCAGCGACAAGATGCTTAAACAGGTCGATGTCATAATTATTGCTAACACCCTGCTGTACCGCTGCCAGGCGCTCCAGGCCCATGCCTGTATCGACAGAGGGTTTAGGCAAATCTTTCAGCGTGCCATCAGCCGCCCTGTCATACTGCATGAAGACCAGGTTCCAGATTTCAACATATCGATCACCGTCTTCATCCGGTGAACCAGGAGGGCCGCCTTCTATCTCAGGCCCATGGTCATAAAATATTTCAGTGCAGGGTCCACAGGGGCCGGTATCCCCCATAGACCAGAAGTTGTCTTTGGCTCCAATGCGCAGGCAACGTTCCGGCTTGATTCCAATTTCATTCAACCAGATACTTTCTGCTGTGTCGTCTTCCTCGAAAACGGTGACCCAGAGTCTGTCTTCAGGGATCTTCATAACATCGGTAAGAAACTCCCAGGCATAGACAATGGCATCCCTTTTGAAATAATCACCGAAGCTAAAGTTGCCGAGCATTTCGAAGAAGGTGTGATGACGAGCGGTGTAACCAACGTTTTCCAGGTCGTTGTGTTTACCGCCAGCACGTACACAGCGCTGCGAACTGGTTGCACGCTGATAGGGCCTGGTTTCGTTACCAAGGAATACATCCTTGAACTGAACCATACCTGCATTGGTAAACAGCAATGAGGGATCATTGCCGGGCACAAGCGAGCTGCTTGCTATGACTTCATGTCCCTTTGAGGAAAAATACTCAAGAAACTGTTTTCTTATTTCACTACTTTTCATATCCTGGCAGATACACCCTAATCCTGATCAAAATCCGTATCCCGCATAACAAAAAATATCATATCCTGCGGGAACCCTCTGGAAGAGAGGAATCTTACCTTTTTTGCGCGTTCTGCGGGAGTCCCAGACAGGCTGCCGGCATACTTTTTTTTAATTAACTTCACCAGTACCTGCTGCCAGTCAGGTGCCAGTTCGTCCATTACACTCTCAATAATCTGATCTGCCACACCTTTACTGCGTAATTCATAGCGTACTTTTACGGGTCCATGNCCCCGATTAAAGCGGGAATGGACCATACTTTCACAAAAGCGTCGGTCGGAAACGAGATTGTCGCNAACCAGACTCTCGATAACTTCTTCGACCAGTTCAGGGTCAAAACCTTTATTTATTAGTTTACGAGAAAGCTCCTTAACGCCATGTTCACGGCGTGCCAGCAAATCCATGGCACGCATTCTGACATCTTTAAGGTTAATATTTTGAAGCTGTTTATTCAGCTTCTACTGCCTCAGCCACCTTTTCTTCAACATCATCTGATTCAGTGATACCCATGGCAAGACGAAGTTTTTCCTCTATCTCTGCTGCCATTTCAGGATGATCTTTCAGATACTGGCGGGCATTATCCTTGCCCTGCCCGATGCGTTCTTTGCCATAGCCGTACCAGGCACCTGCTTTATCTACAATGTTGTGCAAAACACCGATATCAATCAGCTCACCTTCATGCGAGATGCCTTCATTATAAAGAATATCGAATTCACACTGCTTGAAAGGTGGTGCGACCTTGTTTTTTACAACTTTAACGCGCGTCTGGTTGCCGAGTATCTCATCGGCCTTCTTGATGGCACCGATGCGCCGGATATCAAGACGTACTGATGAGTAAAACTTAAGGGCATTACCACCGGTTGTAGTTTCCGGGTTACCGAACATCACACCGATTTTCATGCGGATCTGATTAATGAAAATTACCAGGGTATTGGATCGCTTGATATTAGCAGTCAGCTTGCGTAAAGCCTGTGACATCAACCTTGCCTGCAGGCCAACGTGGTGATCACCCATATCGCCTTCAATTTCTGCCTTTGGCGTCAGTGCGGCAACGGAATCGACGACGACGACATCAACCGCAGCAGAACGTACCAGCATGTCGGTAATCTCCAGCGCCTGTTCACCGGTATCGGGCTGGGATACCAGAAGATTATCTACATCCACACCGATTTTTCCCGCATAGGCCGGATCGAGCGCATGCTCGGCATCAACAAATGCACAGGTACCGCCCAGTTTTTGTGCTTCTGCAACAACCTGTAAGGTCAGGGTTGTCTTGCCTGAGGATTCCGGGCCGTAGATTTCCACCACTCTTCCGCGTGGCAGGCCACCTATGCCCAGCGCATTATCCAGCGCCAGCGAACCCGTAGGTATTGCTTCAATATTCTGTACTGCACCATCACCCAGCCGCATCACGGCACCTTTGCCAAACTGGCGTTCTATCTGACTCAGTGCGGCGCTTAGGGCCTTTGTTTTGTTGTCGTCCATTTTGATACTCGTTGTTGGTTGATCCATGATATTTATCCTCCGGATTATTACATATGTAACCGCATTACGCGGATAAAATTGTTACTCTTTTTACTCATCAGAAAGCTTGAATTCCTCGACAATTCTGTATTCCACACCTTCTCTCGTCTGCACAGATTCAATCAGGTAGTAGCTATCGACTTTCCATAACAGTGGTTTGATCTCCTGTACCGCCGCACCATGAGAATTACGCAACAGGGTAATATGAGGTCGAAAGGCTTTATCATCCGTGTGGAAACCAAGCTCATTGCTGATTAATCGTAAATCGCTATACATGGTTCTAAGCGCATTAGGCTGTATGGAAGGCCCAACCCACTTTATTTTACAGTGTCCAAAACTACCGACCCTATCAAGTTCCAGTTCAAATTCATTTGCATCCAGTGAACGTAGTCGATCCCTGAACTCCTGTTCTTTTTGTTTATGCACCTGGCCCAGAAACAACAGGGTAAGATGTATGTTCTGTCTTGGAGTTCTTCGCCCGCCGTGTTTTCTCTGCAACCGACGAGCCAGGCTATACAGGGTTGCCTGCAGGGACTGGTCGGGCCAGCAAGCCAGGAATAAACGCCTGCCCTTGTCAGCGGGATTAGTAGATGAATCTATTTCAGCCACGGTCACTACCATGTTCGAGGCGAGCCAGCAGGGCGGCCAATACATGCCGCACAGACTGCTCTCGTATCTGTTCACGGTCACCTGAAAAATAACAGGTCTCTGTTTCACACTGACCATCGACCAGCCAGCCAAAACACACTGTGCCGACTGGCTTCCCGACACTGCCGCCACCCGGACCGGCAATGCCAGTGACAGACAATCCTGCCTGGGCATGGCTGTGCTCTACTGCACCCTCTACCATATGCCTGGCAACCTCTTCACTGACAGCGCCATGAATCTCAATGGTCTGTTTATCGACGGCAAGCATTTCCTGTTTGGCTTCATTGCTGTAGGTAACAAAGCCCCGATCAAACCAGGCCGAGCTGCCGGTAATAGAAGTGACAAGCATAGATACCCATCCACCGGTACAGGATTCTGCGGTTACCAGGAATTCATTACGTGATACCAGCCTGNCCCCTACTTTTGCCGCTAACTCTTCCAATGTTATATCTGCTGTGTTTTTCATGTTTTTAGAACCACCTAATCTTCATGCCGTCTTGCAATTTTCTGCTCGTTGCCGTATTCTGCATGAGAACAGAGTGAGAACAGTATATGCTAACTGACAGACAACGGCAAACCCTTAATTTCATCCGCAGTTTTATTGATGAAAATGGCTACCCACCCAAGCTGAAGGAAATAGGCAACCACCTGGGTATCACGTCGCGTGGGACGGTGCATCGCTATATACGGGCACTCGAGGATGAGAATTTAATCCGTGTATCAACCGGTCGTTCACGCGGTATTGAGCTGATCGATACTGGGCGGAGCGAAGATAAAGATACCAGTGACCATGACAACACCCTGCCAGTCGCCGGGACTATTGCCGCCGGTTTACCGATAGAGGCCATCGAAGACCAGGAGACCATCAACCTGAATGAATTTTTTGTTCGACCCGGACGTTTTGTACTACGCGTTCAGGGTGATTCGATGATCGAAGATGGTATCTTTGATGGTGACATGGTGATCATGGAGAGCTGCCAGACTGCACGGGATAATGAAATAGTCATCGCTTTGATTGACCAGGATGAAGCAACGCTAAAGCGTATAAAAAACAATCAGGATGGCAGCATAACGCTTATACCTGCCAACGCTTCTTTGCAGCCTTTCCGCTATTCTGCAGATCGCGTGACCATCCAGGGGCGGATTGTCGGGCAATTCAGGGCGTATTAACAACTTCTGTTGTTAATAGAGGCATCCATCACGCTTAAACCGTCTGTCAGATGAGAAACTCCATGTTTTCTGTTCAGACCTGTTATATTTCAAAAAATAAAATAAACTATCTCGCAATACACTGAAGGATTTTTACAGGTAGGTGCGAATTCATTCGCGCAATAAAGCATCAGCAATCACCAGTTTTGTTCGAATGAATTCGAACCTACAGGGCTCTAGAGAACNAAGACCTGCTATTGAGGAGANACCATGGACANAAAGGATGAAACAAAGAGCGTAAAGGGGCTTTCACCAANAGAAGCCGCAAAGATGCTGCATGATGACCCCAGAGCACTGCTTATCGATGTTCGAAGCAGCATGGAATTTCTGTTTGTCGGTCACCCTGAAGGTGCAGTACACGTTGGCTGGATCGATGAACCGGACTGGAAGGTGAATGAAAATTTTACNACTGANATCAGGAAATTATTANTNGGTGGTGTCATCCGCAGCGATGAAATACACAGTGCACCGATAATACTAATCTGTCGCAGTGGCATACGCTCTCTGGAGGCCGGACAAAAACTGATCGATGACGGTATGATCAATGTCTACCATATTGATAGTGGCTTCGAGGGAGAACTTGATGATCATCATCAGCGCAGTACCCTCAATGGCTGGCGGTTCGATGGATTACCGTGGGAGCAGTGCTGAAAGNACTCACCCTCNGTTTATCGACGTGGAACCAGGTTGATGACAATCTCATTCAGTTTGATGTCACCATTTAATTTGAGCAGCCATGGCATAGCCTGATTGTTACCAATGGCAAACTTGAAATAATTGCGACCATAAGAGCCCGGATCATTACTGGCAAAGAAACGCCCGGCGGTATCCACTTCCTGTAGCTCTGAAACCCTGTTTCCATTTTCCAGCCAGACCTGCCCACCTTGCCGGCGAGACTTGACCGAGACTTCAATGCCTTTGAGTTGGAACTCGTCGGGATTCATCCGGGTATCACTACGCAATAGTTGTTTAAGATTAATGCTATTCAGGCCCATCAGTTCAAGGTGAAACATCGGCAAAGTAATCCNNCCATCACTCTGCATGCCTTTAACCACGCTTTCAGCACCCCTGTAGTCGCGTGTTCGTACAAGCACTTCACGTAATTTGAACTGGCCGTTCAGATTAAGCTGCAAGTCACTCGCCGTCCCTTGTGCCGGGAAGATTATATGGCTGTAAGTCCAGTCAGCCGGGTTATTGAAATTTACTGCCTGTCCAGCCACAACTCGCCGATCCAGCTGGCTATTAGGTGAACCAGACCAGACCAATCCACCTCCATATTGGGACTTGATAACTACGTCTATTGTCTCGATGTCCAGTCCGCTGGCATCCACCTGGTACTGGTTATACAGTGCCTGTTGAAGATCAAGAGTACGAAAGCCGCCAAAGATGTAGTCTTTGAACTGCAAGCGAAAAACTTCTGCATGCGAAGCACTGCTGATAACCAGGGAAAAACCAAGAAGTGAGGTAGCAATTAATTTCTTCACTGTTGGTGACACCATTATTATAAGTAGCTAAACATTGCCAGGAATTATTTATCAGCAAACAATTAGCCTGCGCAGGATTTTATTGCCTTGCGATGTGCATTACCGATGGAATTAGTCTTGCTGAGTATTTTGGTAGAACTTGAGCCACGCTTGCTGGCTTCAGCTTTCACTGCGGCATCCCAGGCATCACCCATTCCCATGCCTTTGGCCTGGTTGGCGATATATGCAGCACCGATGGCCTCGTAGAGACCGTAATCATCCTCACCCACTTCAGATTTCAGCTGGCTGGCGGCACAGGTACAGATCTTGTCCGAGTCGCTGCACATGTCCTTAACCGAGTCCGCCATAGCGCTAACGGTGCAGAAGACTAATAATAGACACATTATCATTTTCATATAAAATTTTCTAAGAGTAATATTTATGTCACCTCTATTGTTGACGGACATACTACACACTCGTACTTTCTGTGTCATCAGCTTAACAATTGAGCGTCCGGCATGAAAAGGCAGCCCTTGAGCTGCAGCGGGTTAACGGAAATATTTNTTGTATTAGGTAATTCTGATATACTTATNATTCAATGATTAATTTACATTGAANTGTGGATACACATGAAAAACATCAAAACTTTACTGCTCATACTGATTCTATCAGTACCTGTTTCAGGTTACGCTGAGACTCTATCCAGCACAACGGGGAACACTAAGAGCAAGACAGTAAAACCTGTAGCTCAAGCCCCCTTCACATCCTACAGCTATGCTTATTCGGGACCCTTATACGGTCGGCCCTACTATCCCCTGAACAGACAAATATTTAATAACAGAAACTCCCACCGAATTAATGGTAGAAATGACTGGCTCAGTAACAACCGGATGAGAAACTGGAACCGTACAATGACCAATGTCATTTCAGATATGCTCGGTGACGGAGCCGGTGATTTTGAATTCGACATGAAGATCAAATTCAAGGCTAAGGGGGAAGGAAAAGGTCGTGGTAAAAGTCGCGCCAATGCCCGAGCAAATCAGCGCTACAGGGGATACTATCAGGGTAACTACCAGGGCAGAGGTAATTACTATGGTAGAGGGAATACCTATCAGCACTCAGAGTATGGAAGATATGGGTATGCACCTTATGCACCTCCCTATTCCCCCTACCCAGCGCCGAAAACTTACACTTCTTACCCTCCTGTACCCACTTCAAAACTACAATCAAATAGCAAAAACATAAAAGCTGAATAGATTGCCAATGCAGCTACAGAAATAGAACTTACAAACCTCCTCGTGGATCTCAAGTTTGCGGCCTGATACGCCACGTTGATAACAGGGCCAATAAGGTAATCAATGCCATTACCATGATAATGACTGGCCCTGCGGGCAAATCCAGCCAGGCAGCAATCAAAAGACCAGCAAGATATCCTGTGACACCAAATATATATGCGGTAAGCAACTGAGCTTTTCCCTGCCGGATTGTTGCCAGGGCAGGCAAGATCAGACTGGCAAATACCAGATATACCCCTACAAGCTGCACTGAAGCAGTAATCGTGACAGCAAACACAAGATAGAAAATTAAACGGTTGCCTTTTGACACAATGTATTTGCGCAACAGAAGTACCGCTGCATACAGTACTGCAACCGGAATCAATTCTACATAATCTACCCACAGGATCTGGCCTATGAGAATTTCCTTGAGATGCTCACCGCCCTGTGGATGATTTGCCAACAATAGCAGGCTGGCACTGGAAGCAATGACAAAAGTTGCACCGATGACTGCTTCCTGTACATCCGGCCACATCTTCTCTGCCCAATACAGCATTACTGCACCAGTTAGTGCTGCGCAGACAGCCGCTAGCTGGACTTCCCAGCCTTCATGAACGCCTGCAGTAAAAGCGATAATGACACCCAGTCCGGCAATTTGTGCTATCGCCAGATCGATAAATATTATCCCGCGTGCCAGCACTTCCCGGCCAAGTGGCACATGCGTGGAAAGCACCAGCAGGCCAGCTAGCAGTGCTGGCAATATTATCTCAATTTCAGTGCTACTCATTGCCACCACCATGTGCTTTCAGCAGGCGCCTGATAATGTCTTCATACCAGCTAAAAAGATCTTCGGCCTCGGCTGTACCACCAACTGTTGAAGGTAGCATTACAACGGGGGCACCGGATTTCCCCGAGAACCATTCGATGGCTTTGGACTCCTGATACTGGGAATGAATAATCACCAGATCCGTAAGCCCCTGCGTGCGGTTGAGCACGTCTGCCAGGTAGCGACTCCCGGGTGGAATTCCCGGTTTAGGTTCCAGCGATGCCACTTCCTTCAAACCCAGCCAGTCCTGCAGGTATACCCAGCTGCGATGATAGACTACCACTGGCATACCCTGCAGTGGAGCGGCCTTAGCTTTCCAGGTATCAATAGCTTCCTGCCAGCGGATGTTGAATGCTGCCAGATTGTTACGGTAGATATCTGCATTGGCGCTATCGAGTTGCATCAGACGTTCTGTAATCGCCGCTGCTGCAGGAAGCATATTACGTGGGTCAGTCTGCAGGTGTGGATTGCCGGCTGCATGTACATCGCCTTCACTACGATCAAGGTTGGCTGGCTTATCTTTAAGTTGTATTGTACTGGCAATCATCAAGTGGCCAGCTTGCCCTGCAAGAATACGCTTGTTGCTGCCTTTTCTGAGTAATACCGGCAACCAGCCTGCCTCCAGACCTGCTCCGGTGCAAACCAGCAATTCTGCACGCCGGACCTTTGAGATCAGGCTGGGACGCGCCTGCACATAGTGCGGATCCTGGGCTGGCCGAGATCCCATATCCACCTTGGCCTTATCACCAGCCAGTTCACTAACCAGAGCACCCCATTCAGGTTCGCAGGCAAACACTCGCAACGCCGCTGTCGCGGGTAATGGCAGGATTAGAATGACTAACAACCCTGGAAACGCAAAATATCGTAACATCCTCTTTCCCTCAGTAGCTATGTGCAGCATGGGCACCCAGGCCCAGGATAAACTGTAGTATCCACTGATCATTGACGACCGAAGATGATTCATCAAGGTTGTACTGCAAGCGGAAACGACTGAATTCAGAATTTGACCAATCCGTCATCAGACTGAAACGCTGCGGCCTGTGACCTTCATTATCAAGCCCTGCCTCCTTAATCAGTTGTACATCAGACCCGGTTGCTGAACTATCAAGAGCGTCATATCGCATGCCAATGCGCCAGCGCGGGATGAATTGATATACGGCCTGCGCATACCAACCGGACTGATCTCCGTGGTAACTACCTGATTCCTCACCAGCCGCCAACATGCCATCATCATTACGTCGATAATATTCATATTGCAGTTGCAGATTCCGTTGCCGTCGATTGCCATTGGGTGCCCATTTCCAGACAAAGTCGACACCCCATGTCTTACTGTCACCGCTAAATGCCGCTGGCACATGCCCCTCCTCTTCGTGTTCATGCCCGTGCCCGGTAGATGAGCGGTCTACCGGATCTGTATTCAGATATGAGACGCCTGCCAACCAGCTATTACTGCCCCCAATGTCTCCACCCGCTTTGGCAAACAGCGTGTAGGCGCCGAAGCTATTACCCGTTTCTACTGATAAGGGGAATCGCGAACCGCGGAAGAGTTCAGACCCGAATGACAGGTAGAGGTCTGTCGGTGCCAACCAGCTAAGTTGTATGCCATCATCGATCAGCTGGTTGCCAAACAGGCCACGATAGATCAGTGGCGCATCAACGAAATCCCACTGGTGCTCATGCTGTGAATTCAGATAGCCAATATCAGAGAAAAAACGCCCGCCTCTTACTGCGAGGCCGTAGTCAAGCCCGAGGGTCTCAAAGAATGCCTCCTCGATTTCAACTTCTGTTTCTCCATCATGAATCCCGAAGGCCAGTGTAAAACGGCCATAAAACTTGTCATCGGCATTGGCGCTCATGACCAGCTCACTATGTCCGAGCGCGAAGCCGCGTTCACCAGGCCCGGCTTCACCTCCTAACATGTAGCCAGGTAATTCATAACCTTCAGGGTCCTGACTGTAATGACCGTAACGGCCGTCGAGGATCAGGCTGATATCTGGGTTAAACGAATTCGCTTTTGATGGTTCAGTCGATGGTGTGGCTGTAACAGGTGGCGTGGATGTCTCTTGTTTGCTTGCCTGTTCGGTAGCTTGCAGGCGTTTTTCCAGCGCTTCAAGCTTGCTATTGTACTCCAGCTTGAGTTGCTCAAGCTGCTGCCGTAGTTGTTCGATTTCCTGATCACCTGCCCAGGCTGGATTTGTTACATAAACCAGCGTTAAAGCAAGCACGGAAAGAATAAAATGTTTCATCACCACTGTCCTTCTCTCAAATCAAATGGGAGCAGTCCTTATGCTGGACTGGCAATACACAATCAGATGATCAAAAGGCGGGTGGTGCTCGGCTTGAGTATGATGAACGGCTTAATTGAACTTCGACCTGGCATCTGGCCTCAACAACTTGTGGGGCCGTAGGCAGTTCAGCTTCCAGGCCAGCCTCAGCGCTGCCCAGGGTGTTATTCTTGTCAAAGGATAGAAACTCAACGCAACTCTTATCTGTAGCATGGAACGGGTGTTGCGATGCATGGGCGAGGGAGAAAATTGAGGCGAGAACCAGCAGCAGACTTATCAAAACGATCAATCGAGGACTGGATGGAGAAATTTTCCTGCCTGAAAACATAATAAAAGATTATAACGACAGGTAAAAAATTGAAAGAAAAGTTTTCACTGTATACGATTACAAATCGCGAGGCCGAATAGTTAAGGCAACTTTTCCCCTGGTCTTAAGCAAGTCATCCCAGGCATCAAACTCAACCGCTAGATGTATGACACAACAGGTTGGCATAGGACCTATATGCTCTTCTGCCAGACTATTGGCAAGGTCTTCCATACCCGGGTTATGCCCGACTAATGCAAGATTATAGATAGAATCAGGCTGTTCTGTAATGCAGGACAATAAATAATCGGCACTGGCGCCGTACAAATCGTGGCGGTACTCAATAATTTCCTCATCTATTTCTATCCCCTGTTTTAACAGGGACANNGTCTGCCTGGCACGCTTTGCCTCGCTGCATAGCACTCTATCGAATGCAACGCCGGCATGGCTCAATGCTTCCCCGACACGCGGAGCATCGCGTATCCCCCGTTTATTCAACGGACGTTCGAAGTCAGAAAATGATGGATCGCTCCATGATGACTTGGCATGTCTGATCAGGGTAACGGTGCGTTTTGTAATATCCATATGACGATCCTGTTTATGTTCTTT
>JGI24024J18818_10000504_pt1 | contig 14927 bp, 13 predicted proteins | sample Cruoilmetagenom2_FD_18818 | JGI IMG/M metagenome (IMG submission 18818) | reverse complement strand
ACTGGTGAAGTTCCTGAAGAATTAAAAGTGGCTGAAAATCCAACTTTTGAAGTTGGAAGCCAAGCGATTATTGAAGCAGATCACATGGAAGGGATGAATGGTGCTGAAGCCACAATTGTGGGTGCCTTCGATACAACGGTGTATTCAGTTTCGTATACGCCTACAACCGGTGGAGAAAGAGTGACGAATCATAAATGGGTAATTCACGAGGAACTAGAAGAAGTGGATAACGAAGCCTTTGAACCAGGAACACAAGTCACATTAAATGCGGCACATATGGAAGGTATGCAAGGTGCAACAGCAGAAATTGATACTGCTGAAGAAACAACTGTATATATGGTTGATTACATGCCAACTACTGGCGGAGAAAAAGTAACGAATCATAAATGGGTAACTGAAAGTGAACTTTCAGCAAAATAAATAAATATCATTCAAAAGAGCTTATTCCTTATATGGGTAGGCTCTTTGCCGTGGTTGTAAAATAATTTTTAAAATGTAATTCATTTCCCTTTACATACCCCCTATAGGTACAATATAATGAAATAAATCAAGATTGGAGGCTGAAGTGAATGGATGAAATAGTGGAAGAAATAACGCTTAATCCTGAGGTCTCTGATGTATCTTGTAGAAAAAGTCATCACCCAGAAGCTGTGAAAACCAATTTAATCCATCGTTTAAATCGTATTGAAGGTCAAGTGCGTGGGATTAAAGGTATGGTAGATAAAGATGTTTATTGTGATGATATAATTACCCAACTTTCTGCAACGCAATCTGCATTAAACAGTGTGGCGAAAGTGCTTTTGCAGGGTCATCTTAAGGGTTGTGTGGTTGACCGATTAGCAGAAGGTGACGAAGAAATACTCGATGAATTATTAGTTACCATTCAAAAATTAATGAAAAAATAAGAGGAGGAATTTATAATGACAAATCAAATTACATTACAAGTACAAGGAATGACTTGCGGACATTGTGTGAAATCGGTTGAAAATAGTGTAGGTGGAATGAACGGTGTGGAGAGAGTTCTTGTGGAGTTAACTAATGGAACAGTAGCTGTTGAATACAATGAGAATGAAGTCAATGTGCAAAACATTAAAGATACAATTGAAGATCAAGGTTATACTGTCGAAGCTTAATTACTGCGTAAATCGCAGTAATTTTTTTAAATAAAACATACCCCTATATGGTATGTGGAGAAAGGAATGAGAATCAATGGCTGATAAAAAAATGGATATTCCTATAACAGGAATGACCTGTGCAGCATGTGCAAATCGTATAGAAAAAGGTTTACAACGAATGGATGGCGTTTCTGGTGCAACAGTTAATTTTGCCACTGAAAAAGCAAGTGTTTCCTTTAATGAAGAGGAAATAAGCACGTCTTCCATCCAAGATAAAATTAGAACGCTCGGATATGACGTCTTAAAGGAAGAAGTCGACTTAAATATTGTAGGAATGACGTGTGCAGCTTGTTCCACACGGATTGAAAAGGGTCTTAACCGTATGGATGGTGTACAAAATGCAACGGTGAATTTAGCGCTAGAAACGGGGAAAGTGTCGTTTGACCCTTCCGTATTGTCCGCAGATGATTTTATCAAGAAAATACAATCTCTAGGGTACAATGCTGAATTTAAAAATGAACAAAACAGTGAAAAAATAGATCACAAAAAAGCAGAAATTCAAAAGAAAACGCGTTTGTTTATAATCTCTGCTGTCCTATCTTTGCCGCTATTATGGACGATGGTTGCACACTTCACATTCACTTCATGGATGTACGTACCAGATTTTTTAATGAATCCTTTTGTGCAATGGGCATTAGCAACACCTGTACAGTTTGGGATCGGTTGGATCTTTTATAAAGGTGCTTATTTTGCACTTCGTAATAAAAGTGCCAATATGGATGTACTAGTTGCTCTTGGAACTTCAGCTGCCTACTTTTATAGTGTGTATCTTGTTCTAATAAATCTTGAGCATTTGGGCACACATAGTGTTGGATTGTATTTTGAAACGAGTGCTATATTAATTACCTTAATTATTCTAGGTAAAGTGTTTGAAGCACGTGCTAAGGGACGGACTTCGGACGCTATCCAAAAGCTAATGAAACTTCAACCCAAAAATGCCCTTGTGGAAAGAGATGGCGTGACACAAGAAATTCCGATAGATGATGTTTTAATAGGAGACGTCCTACTGATTAAACCCGGTTCATCCATTCCGGTTGATGCAGAAGTTATTTCTGGTTATTCTGCTGTGGATGAATCGATGTTAACTGGTGAAAGCTTGCCAGTAGATAAAGCATCCGGTGACAATGTCTACTCAGCAACCGTAAATGCAAATGGAACTTTGCGTGTGAAAGCTAAAAATATTGGAAAAGACACTGTTCTTTCAAATATCATCCGTGTAGTTGAAGAAGCACAAGGCTCAAAAGCGCCGATACAACGACTTGCAGATCAAATTTCAAGTATCTTTGTTCCAATCGTTGTGGGTATTGCTATAGTCACTTTTATTGTATGGTATTTCATAGTTTCTCCTGGTGATTTTGCCAATGCTTTAGAAAGCACCATCGCTGTTCTAGTCATTGCATGTCCATGTGCACTTGGCTTAGCAACTCCTACTTCTATTATGGCAGGGTCAGGTCGATCAGCAGAGCTTGGTGTTTTGTTTAAAACGGCTGAAGCGATGGAAAACACTAAACATATAGACACGATTGTGTTAGATAAAACAGGGACAATCACCAATGGACGTCCTGAAGTAACTGAATTTGTGGTAGCTGAAGGATATGAACATCGTCGCATAGTGTCTCTAGCTGCAGCAGCAGAAAGTCAATCTGAACATCCTGTTGCAACTGCGATTACTGCTTATGGAAATGACGAAAAACTCCCTGTTGAATCATTTGAAGCTATTCCAGGACAAGGGATTCGTGCAGTAGTGGATGGTACAAATCTATTGATTGGTACCCGTAAACTACTGAATGAGGCGAATATTAGCTTCGATGAAGCAGACGCGAGTGAACTTGAGTCTCAAGGGAAAACGGTCATGTTTATTGGTGTGGATGGTATTTATGCTGGATTAATAGCAGTTGCCGATACAGTAAAAGACTCTTCAGCGGAAGCTATAGCAGAAATGAAAAAGCTAGGTTTACACGTTGTAATGTTAACGGGTGATCAAGAGCGGACAGCTCGTGCAATTGCAGCGCAAGTTGGAATTGATGAGGTATTTGCAGGTGTTCTACCTACTGAAAAAGCGGATGTTGTTGCAAAATTAAAAGCTGACGGTCGCCGAGTCGCAATGGCTGGAGATGGACTCAATGATGCCCCTGCCTTAGCAACAGCTGACGTCGGAATGGCAATGGGAACAGGGACTGCTATTGCGATGGAAGCTGCAGACATTACGTTAATGCAAGGAGATTTAATGCGAGTGGTGGATGCGATTCAGATGAGTCGATTAACCGTACGGAATATTAAACAAAACTTATTCTGGGCATTAGCTTACAATTCAGTGGGCATACCGATTGCAGCTGCAGGATTCTTAGCACCTTGGCTAGCCGGTGCTGCAATGGCGTTTAGTTCCGTATCTGTTGTCTTAAATGCATTACGTCTTCAACGTGCGAAGGTATCGAAATAACTAAAGAATTGTGGAAAGAGCATCCTTAGTGGATGCTCTTTTTTATTTGATTTATTTCGAACCTAAAAGAATACTACTCTACTAGTAAGCCTGATATTGCTATTTATTTTTCTACTGTTGTGGCTTGTTATGGAAGTTAACCTAAGCTTAAAATTCTCTATTGAATACACTATTAAAGAGACTAATGAAAGTCAAAAGGAAGGGTGATAAGTAATTTTATGAAAACAATTGTTTTTATTGGCAGTAATAAATCCGGATCAAGTAGGGAGGCAATAAAAGCTGCCGAAAGGCTAGGTTTTTTTACTGTTTTATTAACTGATCGAGAACTATTCTTTGAAAATAGACTTGATTTTCCTGACGTTCATCAAATGATTCTGACGGATTTAACAAATTATGGGTTGTTGAAGTCAAGTATAGATGATTTACAAGCACAAGGAAAAGTAATAGAGGCTGTGTTGAGTTTTGTTGATCCTTATGTACATGTGGCGGCAAAATTATCTAAAGAACTAGGGGTGACCGTCGTGTCTCCTGAACCCATATTAAAGATGGAAGATAAGATTTTAACACGAGAACTTTTAAAAGATCATCCGGTATCACCCTATTTTGCTAAGTTTGGAAAAGGTGAATCTTTACAAATGCTTATTGATAAACAGGTTGGAAAATACCCTCTTATCGTAAAAACTCCTGTTTCTGCTGGTTCGAAGGATGTGGTATTAGTCAAAGACAGCCAGCAATTAGCACGTTCAATAAATATGTTTTTGGAGAAAGGGACGGAGGTACTGATTGAGGAATATTTAGATGGCCCTCAATATTTGTTTGAAGTATGCGTGTTCAATGGGAAAGTTCATATCATAGGAGTGCTAGAACAGAAAATAACACTGTTCGAACGTTTTATTGTCACTGGATATTGTTTGTTAGGGGAAATTGATTCGGCTTTTTATAGTAATATTCATGAAACTGTTTGCATGATTTTAGAAAAGTTTAATTTTAAAAATGGATCCTGTCATTTAGAAATGAGATTAGTTAATCATCAATGGAAACTGATTGAGATAAATCCTCGGATATCTGGTGGAGCAATGAATCGAATAATTGAAGTGGGTTTTGGAATTAATTTAGTGGAGGAAACAATTAAAATATTTTTAGGATTAGAGCCTAACCTCAAGAAAAAAACCAATAGGTTTGTGTATGCACATTATATAACAAGTGAAGCAACAGGAACGTTAATAAAAGTGACGGGAAAAAAACGCTGTTCGCAGTTGCCGGGAATAGATGAAGTCTTTATTAAACCTAAAAAAGGGAAGATACTGCACCCGCCTCTATCCATGGGTGATCGTTATGGATATGTGTTGGCTTCTTCAAATAATAAAGAAGAGTCAATTAGACTTGCTAAGGATGCGGCCAAGGAAATCAGTTTTTATATTGAACCATTATAAATTATGGAGTGAAAAAAGTATGAATGAGGAACAAAAAACAATGAAAGAAGATGAGTCTGTTTGTGATGTAAAGTCTATTTTGAAAACAATTTTTGAAACTCAGAACAAGGCAAAGTTACCTGCTTTTCAAGGTATATTTCCAGAAACAATCCCATTTATTTTGTATTCATCCGAGACAATAGAACCCTTTTTTGCCTATGGTATTGCACCGAAATCGCTTGTTTCATTTAGAACTTGTTTTTTCTGTATTGATAGTCTAACTAGCTCGTGTGTTCATCTAACCCTACTACTTCCATCTGATGTAGAAGGAAGTTATTTAGATACCACATGCATGCCCTTTCGATTAAAGAAAATGAATTGTACAGTTATTGTATCTTTACAGGATTTTTGTGGTATTCAGTGTGTGAGCCCTAAATTAGTAAATCGTAAAGTTATTATTTCTGGAGGGAAATGTTAATGTGATTGATTAGCCATATGAATCTAAAATAGGGAGTTGGAAAAAGAATGACCTTAATTGGTATGCTTCATCATAGGGAAGATCCTCAGAAAGTGACAAAGGCCTATACCTATTCTGTGGTAGCAAAAGCTGAAGGAATTGAGTTTTTTTATTTTACACCAGGTAAAGTAGACATTGAAAACCAAATAATTAAAGGGAAATATTATGATAATGGAGTGTGGCGGGACAAGGAGTACCCATTCCCAGACGCCATTTATAACGCAAGTTATCCTTTAACTGAAAATGCTGAACGAATCATAGAGTATTTGTCTGAAAGAATTCCATTTACAAGTCACTCTGTAGGAGATAAATTGAGCGTCTATAAAAGAATTGAAAAGGGGAAAGATTTTAAACAATACCTCATTCCAACAGTCGAACTAACGAATGCCCAAGAGGTCCTAGATGTTATTAATCGTTATCCTAAAGTTATTTTGAAACCTGTTTCAGGNCATCAAGGCAGCGGTATCCTTTTTATTGAAAAACTNAAAGATGATAAATTCAGANTGAATGACTCAGGCAAAACCTTAATCTATAATAAACGAGAATTATTAGACTTTGTTTTACCTATAATCCAAGAACAAGAATATTTAGGTCAAAAGTTTATTTCTTCGAATCTTACTACTGGCCATGTATACGACTTTCGTTTACATGTACAAAAAAATGGGATAGGGAAATGGGTCATTACTTCCATTTATCCACGTATTGGACCTTTGGGTAGCATAACATCAAATTTAAGCAGTGGTGGCTACACAGCTCTTCTTGATGGTTTTCTACAAAAAGAGTTTAATGAGGATTGGTTTAATGTCAAAAGAACACTTGAGCACTTTTCATTGAGCTTTTCCAACCATTTTGAATCTTTATANAATGGCATTTCATTTGATGAGCTCGGAATAGACGTAGGAATTGATGAAAATCAAAAATTATGGTTATTCGAAGTGAATTGGAGGCCTGGTCCCCCAATAATTTTTAATCGTGAATTAGATGTAGCAATAAATACGGTCCATTATGCCAAATATTTAGCTACTAACAACAAAGATAGTTTATGGGAAAATTGATTATGATCAATACAATCGTGAGAAAATAAACACCTTTGAAAACAGTACTTAAAGAAAGTGCTTTATCGAAGGTGTTTTATTATGCAGTTTGCCAAGTACATTGCACGTTTGCGAATTGTAGATGTGTTTAAATCGAAAAGAAACTGACCAAATTTCATATAAATGATACGAGATTGGGTCAGTTTCTATTTGTTTCTCATAAAGTTGAAAATCTTATTTTCCTTTAAAGATGGGTTTGCGTTTCTCACCAAATGCGATTAGAGCTTCTACGCGATCCTCGGTTGGAATGGTTATTTCATAGGCTTTTCTTTCAATATTTAGTCCAGTTTGTAAGTCCGCATTCATACCGTGTTTAATCGCAAATTTTGCTTGTTGTAAGGCAATCGGTCCGTTCGCTAGCATCATGTCAGCGAACTTCCCAGTTTCCTCAAGCAAATTCTCACGTGATACAACTTTAGTAAGAACGCCATATGTAAGTGCTTCATCCGCTCTTAAACGACGAGCGGTAAGAATTAATTCCATTGCTTTGGCTTCTCCTATGAGTCTAGGTAATCGTTGTGTTCCACCTGCACCTGGAATGATGGCTAAGCTTGTTTCTGTTAACCCGAGTACGAGGTCATCAGTTCCAATTCGGAAGTCACAAGAAAGTGCGAGTTCCATTCCCCCGCCAAATGCATAACCGTTCAACATGGCAATCGTCGGCTGAGGTAAGTTCTCAATTGTCGAAAAGACTTCGCCGATTTTATAAATGTTCCGCTTTACTTGTTGCTCAGTTAAGTTTTTACGTTCTTTCAAATCAGCTCCAACACTAAACGCTTTGTCTCCCGCCCCTGTGAATATCACTACACGGATGTCTGGATTAATGCGAATAGATTCTGCAACTTGTCCAAGTTCTCGTAACATTTCATAATTAAAAGCATTCATTGATTCAGGTCGGTTTAATGTAATAATTGCTAAATTACCATTTTGTTCATAACGAATTGTTTCCATGATAAATCCCCCTTAGTGTTCACGATTTTCAAAGTTTTCTCCTACAAAACATATCACTTTTTGGACGTTGTTACCATCAGTCTTGATACTAGGGTTTAATCTACTTTTTTTCGATAATACTCTTTGTTTCCTCTATTTGGATATTTTTTAGGATATCTAGAAAAAACAATAGGCATATAGAGTTAGTATTGTTATACTATTCATACTATATTTTCAGTAAATGAGGCCAAATATATGGAAATATTTATTGGACGTCAACCTATATTCGATCGGTTAGAAAAAGTTTTCGCTTTTGAGTTACTCTATCGTAATGGTGACATGAATGTATTTCCTGATATTGATGGTGACTATGCAACAACAGAGGTACTGATAAACTCCTTCCTTACAATTGGAGTTGAAGAACTTGCAAATGGTCGCCCATGTTTTATTAATTTTACAGAGAACTTACTGTATGAATCGATTTTCGATACGTTTGACCCTAAACACATCATCATAGAAATTCTTGAAAACATAAACATAACGCCTGTATTGATTGACAAACTACGTCAATTAAAGCGAAAAGGGTTTAAAATGGCCCTAGACGACTTTGTTTTAACGAGTAATATCATTCAATTTAAAGAAATCTTTAGCTTAATCGATTTTATTAAAGTAGATTTTATTGCTACAGCACCTGCAGATCGTCTTTTTAATGAAAAATGGATTAAAACAAATTATCCTCATATTCGTTTGCTTGCAGAAAAGGTAGAATCACGTGAGGAGTTTGAACAGGCTAAAAGATCAGGTTATCATTTTTTCCAAGGATATTTTTTCTCTAAGCCACAAATTATTCATAGCCAAGAAATCCCTACAAACTTAGCTAACTATTTTCGTATCATCCGTATGCTTAGTGAAGAAAATGCAAACATTAGTCAAATTGCACAATTAATTGAACATGATGTCTCGTTATCTTATAAACTTCTAAAACTGATTAATGCTTCAACTTCTAAGAACAAAGTACGCTCGATTAAACATGCGATTGTTGTTCTTGGATTGACGGAATTACACCAATGGATTTATATTTTAGCCATTCGCGAAAGTATCCGCGGAGATACGGATTTTAATGGGAACGCACTGATTGCCTCCTCTTTATTCCGAGCCAAGTTTTGTGAATTGTTAGCGAAACATAATAAAAAAACGAATTCAGCTGAGTATTTTTTAGTGGGTATGTTTTCGATGATTGAAGCGCTGTTACAGAGACCTTTCCATCAAATTATACTGCAACTTCCATTGTCTAATCAGGTGGTTCAAACGCTGACTGGAACTGAAAAAACCGACATGTCAATATACCTCGACATTGCTGTGTCTTTTGACCAACTCAATTGGGGTGGTATTCGTAAATTGGTCGAAGAACTTAATATTTCGGAAGATCAAATGCGGGTGTATTATAATAAAGCCATGCAATGGTCTAATCAAATTACATAAAAAGCTGTCCTTCCTTTGAAGGGCAGCTTTTTATGTAATTACGGTTTTAGTGTGCTTTCTGGATTACATTTCTTTTTTCGTTTAGTCTCATCCAAGTTGACTCGAAGTGAGACAGGACAAGCATTTCAGGGCTAATTTAATAACATTTACCACTTGTATTTTTCAAATAATAGGGTAAAATAAAAACACGAACAAATGTTCCTTTAAAGGAGGCGAGAAAATGCCACTCATTCCAGCCGAGAGTTTACCTCACTTCGAAAACATGATTTATCTGCCCATGGTCCTCACCATCTTAGAAAGAGATCGCGAAAGCGTAGAAAAGGGTCCTTTCAAATTAAAAAGACCTTATGTAAATATAATTGAACAAGCGGTGAAAGAAGCTCAAAAAGAGCTTAAAGATACGCGTCTCTACCTTCGTCAACACAATATGAAAGTCATTCGTGGGAACCACGATGACACCTTCACCGAATATGTCTTCTTTTATGGCGGCTACGAAGAGCACCGCCGTTACTTAAATGTGCGACTGCGTAATCGTGTGGAGGAACTACTTGGGGTTTATTTAATCATGACAAAACGAATCAATTAGTAAAAAAAGTCCTTTCTAGTAAGAAGGACTCTCGATTTAACATTAGCGTTTTGGCTTTACACGACTTTGTAAATAGGTTGTTTGTGGTTGTATGTATGATTGCTGCATATGTTGACGGGTTTTTTGAAAGTGATTGGTTAGGAAATGACATAGAACAAACTGTCTGCACATCGTGGAATAAGAAACGTTTACGGGAATAACTTTTGTATTTGTGAAGTGTACTAAACAATGACCAAGTGAATTTTGTGAATAGTAATCAACTGCTGAAAAAGAAATCCAAATATTTCCGTCAGATTCTGGAGAGAGAGTAGGCATCATGATTAACGGATGACCAAAGTCATGAGAAACAATAATTGGTATTTTATGTAGATTTCCAATTGCTTCTTTCGAAAAAAATGTTGCATGTTTGTAAGAGGTACCATAGAAAAGTAGAGATTTTTTAATGATGTTTATCGGTTTCATTTTAACAATAAATTCAGCATGGTTTTCCGTGACGCGTGTACAAAGTTTGTGCTCGATCCAAATAGGTTCGAGGGCAACCGTGTTAAAAGATACAAGATAATTCGATGCAACAGACAAATGAGTGTTCAAATATTCACATCCCCTTTTTTAGACTACAAACCCTATTATAGATAAATTTGGAAATTATGCAATATACATTAACGTAAAATTAAAAATATTTAGAAAAGATAATTCATGCAGAATTTTCTGAAAAAACATTTGCAACAAGGTCCACTTTTTATCTATAATAGAAAAAAGGCCTCCGAGGTGAATGCAATGGATAAATATTATTCTTATGCTGACTTTCTAAAAGCGATGGGACGGAGTCAAACTGTTAGTGAAGCGGAGAAGTTGCTAAACGATATTTATATGGATTTGTTTTTAAATCATGTACATCGTGAGCAACGAAAAGAACGTTTACTAACATTAATTGATGGTGCACTTGATCAAAAAGACGAAAATGCTTTCGTGGTATTTTCTCATGAGCTTCACGAGTTACAACAAGAAAGTGTGTAAACTTAAACCTATAGCCAAGTGATAAATCCGTTCTTTTTAGAGAACGGATTTTTGTTTGGTAAATAAAAAAACATACGTTCGCTTTTTATTCGTAATAAAATAGGGAATATGATAAGCTAAATACATGTATATTCACCTATTAAAATGTATAATTCGCTTCACCCATTAAGAATTCAGTATCTAGGTTAAGCTATAACAACCATTAATAATGAAAATCTTAAAGTTAGCTAGCTGCTTCTAGACAGTACTGTTCGAGTCCGGCAAAAGTTGGCTAGTTATTTTAGAAACAGGAGGAATTGTTATCACACAGTCATTTGATTTACAAGCTCCTTATCAACCTGACGGGGATCAGCCTCAAGCTATTAAAGAATTGGTTGAAGGAATACACAAAGGTAAGAAGTATCAAACATTACTGGGTGCAACGGGAACAGGTAAAACATTTACGGTTTCTAATGTAGTGACGGAAATTAAACGACCGACACTGGTAATGGCTCATAATAAAACACTTGCAGGACAGTTATATAGTGAATTTAAAGAGTTTTTCCCCAATAATGCAGTTGAATATTTCGTGAGTTTTTACGATTACTATCAACCAGAAGCTTATGTACCCCAAACAGATACGTATATTGAAAAGGATTCGAGTATTAATGAAGAAATCGATAAACTACGTCACTCTGCAACTTCCGCTTTGTTTGAACGTGAGGATGTTTTAATCGTAGCTTCTGTATCTTGTATTTATGGTTTAGGGAATCCAGAGGAATACCGGGAGATGGTTCTATCCCTGCGTAAAGGGATGGAAATTGAGCGCAATCAATTACTAAGAAAATTAGTGGATATTCAATATGAAAGAAACGACGTGAATTTTGTGCGCGGTAAGTTCCGTGTTCGAGGAGACGTGGTCGAAATTTTCCCAGCCTCTCGCGATGAACGTTGTATTCGTGTTGAATTTTTCGGTGATGAAGTTGATCGTATTCGCGAAGTGGATGCATTGACAGGAGAGATAATGGGGGATCGTGAACATGTTGCAATCTTCCCAAATTCCCACTTCGTTACACGTGAAGAGAAGTTGGTTAAAGCCATTGAAAATATTGAAATTGAGTTAGAAGAACAGTTAAAAATCATGCGATCAGAAGAAAAATTATTAGAGGCACAACGTCTCGAACAGCGTACAAGGTACGATTTAGAAATGATGCGAGAGATGGGTTTTTGTTCAGGCATTGAAAATTACTCCAGACATTTAACACTTCGTGAACCTGGTGCGACACCCTATACTTTACTGGATTACTTCCCAGATGACTTCCTAATGGTTGTCGATGAAAGTCATGTGACATTGCCGCAAGTACGCGGAATGTTCAACGGTGACCAAGCGCGGAAGAAAGTATTAGTGGATCATGGCTTCCGTTTACCATCGGCCATGGATAACCGACCGTTAACGTTCCAAGAATTTGAAGGTCATATGGGTCAAGCCATTTTTGTTTCAGCTACTCCAGGACCATATGAATTAGAACATACACCTGAGATGGTGGAGCAAATTATCCGTCCAACAGGACTATTAGATCCAACTATTGAAGTTCGACCAATCGAAGGGCAAATTGATGATTTGATAGATGAAATACGACAACGTACCGAACGTAACGAACGTGTGTTAGTTACAACCTTAACGAAAAAAATGTCGGAAGATTTAACGGATTACTTAAAAGAAATTGGAATTAAAGTGAATTACTTACATTCGGAGATTAAAACGTTAGAACGAATTGAAATCATTCGCGAACTTCGAATGGGCGTTTATGATGTTCTTATAGGAATTAACTTATTAAGAGAAGGGCTTGATATTCCGGAAGTATCACTTGTCACCATTTTAGATGCGGACAAGGAAGGATTCCTTCGCTCAGAGCGATCACTCATTCAGACGATCGGACGGGCTGCTCGAAATTCCAATGGACATGTGATTATGTACGCGGATCGAATGACAGACTCGATGACGAAAGCAATTGGTGAAACAGAAAGAAGACGTACGATTCAACATGCTTATAATGAAAAACACGGAATTACACCAACAACTATTCAAAAGAAAATCCGTGATGTGATTCGTGCATCCCATGATGCAGAAGAAACACTTACGTATATGGAAAAAGTTACGAAAGGGAAAAAATTAACGAAAGACGAAAAAGCAACTCTTTTGTTAACACTAGAAAAAGAAATGAAGGATGCAGCCAAAGCACTCGACTTCGAAAGAGCTGCACAGCTTCGTGATACCATTTTGGAGTTAAAAGCGGAAGGATGAACCGATATGAGAAATCAAGAAATACGTATACAAGGTGCACGTGCACATAATTTAAAAAATGTATCATTATCGATTCCCCGCGATAAGCTCGTTGTAATGACCGGCTTGTCCGGTTCAGGAAAATCATCACTTGCATTTGATACGATTTATGCGGAAGGACAAAGACGTTACGTTGAGTCATTGTCTGCTTATGCGCGTCAATTCTTAGGGCAGATGGATAAACCGGATGTTGACTCGATTGAAGGTTTATCACCTGCAATCTCAATTGACCAAAAAACAACGAGTCGAAATCCACGTTCTACGGTTGGTACGGTTACGGAAATTTACGATTATTTACGACTGTTGTATGCACGGGTTGGAAAACCAATATGTCCGAATCATGGAATCGAAATAACTTCCCAAACAATAGAGCAAATGGTCGATCGATTAATGGAGTTCCCTGAAAAAACACGTATGCAAATTTTAGCGCCTATTGTTTCAGGACGAAAAGGCACACATGTCAAAATGTTAGAGGATGTTAAAAAGCAGGGGTATGTCCGGGTACGTGTAGACGGAGATTTAATTGATTTAGATGATGACATTAATTTAGATAAAAACAAAAAACATGATATAGAAATTGTGATTGACCGAATAGTTATGAAGGAAGATATTGCCCCAAGGTTAGCAGATTCATTAGAATCGGCCCTTAGACTTGCAGATGGGCGTGTTCTTATCGATGTTATGGAGCATGAAGAAATATTATTTAGCGAACATCATGCCTGTCCAATCTGTGGATTCTCGATTGGCGAACTTGAACCACGTATGTTTTCTTTTAACAGTCCATTCGGCGCTTGCCCTGAATGTGATGGTCTTGGAACAAAACTAGAGGTTGATCCAGAACTAGTCATTCCCGATTGGTCAAAATCCTTGAGAAATGGTGCAATTGCCCCTTGGGAGCCGACAAGTTCACAGTACTACCCTCAACTACTAGAAGCTGTGTGTAAACACTATAAAATTGATATGACCGTACCAGTAAAAGATTTGCCAAAAGAACAAATGGACAAAATTTTACATGGCTCTGGTACAGATAAAATCCGATTCAGATACGAAAATGATTTTGGACAAGTTCGTGATAATGCCATTTTCTTTGAAGGGGTTATGTCAAATATTGAGCGTCGATATCGTGAAACGTCATCTGATTACATTCGTGATCAAATGGAAAAGTATATGGCGCAACAAGACTGTCCTACCTGTAAAGGGTACCGGTTAAAACCTGAAACGCTTGCAGTAAAAGTTGATTCTATCCACATAGGTAAGGTAACTGAATTCTCGATTCAAGAAGCAGATCAATTCTTTGATACCCTTGTTTTGTCAGAAAAGGATATGCAAATTGCACGTCTGATTTTGAGAGAAATTCGAGAACGGTTAGGTTTCCTCATTAATGTTGGACTTGACTACTTAACTTTGAGTCGTGCAGCAGGAACATTATCCGGTGGAGAAGCCCAACGAATCAGGTTGGCTACTCAAATTGGTTCTCGTCTGACAGGTGTCTTGTATATCCTGGATGAACCTTCGATCGGTCTTCACCAACGGGATAACGACCGACTGATTTCTACTTTAAAAAATATGCGAGATATTGGGAATACTTTAATTGTGGTCGAGCATGATGAAGATACGATGATGGCAGCTGATTATTTAATCGACGTGGGGCCAGGTGCAGGTGTTCATGGTGGAGAAATTGTGGCGTCAGGAACACCAGAACAAGTTATGAAAAGTAAGAAATCGTTAACGGGTCAGTATTTAAGTGGGAAGAAATTCATTCCTCTTCCTTTAGAGCGTCGTAAACCAGATGGTCGAATGATATCAATTAAAGGAGCAACTGAAAATAACTTAAAAAATGTATCAGTGGATATTCCTCTTGGCATATTCACTTCTGTTACAGGGGTCTCTGGATCAGGTAAAAGTACATTAATAAATGAAATTCTGCATAAAGCACTGGCTCAAAAATGAA
>JGI24024J18818_10000502_pt1 | contig 14945 bp, 13 predicted proteins | sample Cruoilmetagenom2_FD_18818 | JGI IMG/M metagenome (IMG submission 18818) | reverse complement strand
GCGCCGCCGGCGGGGACTGCAACCCAGGGTTCGCGTCCCCGTATACGGCGCAGTGGGCCCACAGAATGGCTGACGGAAACCGCCCGTCTCCTTCCGCGGGCTGTGTGCGCCGCCGGCGGGGACTGCAACCCTGGGTACGCGTTGGGGGTTAGAAGATGGCGGCGATGAGGAGCGTCACTGCTTGTTGGAGGAGGATCCAGACCAGCCACCCGCCGATCGCCGTTCCGATCGCCCGTCCCGTCGAGAAGTCGAGGCCTTCGCGAATAGCGACCACCGACGCAACAAGCACCCACACGGCAGCCACCGGCCCAAGGTACGGGATCACTCCGATCACCCGCGGAGCCTGTGCGAAACCGAGGACGCGAAGCATCTCCCCTACGTCGGTCGTGCCGTCGAAGACCTTCCCACCGATGAACGAAGTGGTCACGGCCCACACGATCCACCCCAAGACGGCGAAGAGCACACCGAGACCCACGACGAAGAAGATGCCACCGCCATCGGGAATCGGGAAGTCGCCGAGCCCCATCCAGCGTCGAGCCCCGCTCCATAGGTCCCCGCCTGCGGTGTTCTCGAAGCCAATCCACGAGCCGACTGCCGCCAGGGCATTGGCCACGACAACCACAGCGAGCGCTTGCCAGGTCATGGCGGTTGTGCTCTCCGCGCGGTCGTAGAACTCGGGGTCGAGTGCCGCAGCCCGGATCATGTTGCGAATCAAGAGCTTCCTCCCGGAGGACGCAAGAACGATAGGGCGGCTAGCGACTGTCAATCCACCGACGCAACGCAGCGCCGATCTCATCGGGTGAGTCTTCCTGAATGAAGTGGGTTCCTGTGACACTCACTTCGGTCTGGTTCGGCCATCCGCGGCAGAACTCGCGTTGCGGCCCCACGAGGATCGCCCCCGGCTCCGCATTGATGAAGAGCTTTGGGACATCGCTCTCGGAGAGCCATCGCCCGTAGTCGTCGACAATGGCTGCGACGTCCGCCGGTTCTCCATCGATCGGGATCTCCCGCGGCCACGTCAGCGTGGGCCTCCGATGCTCTCCTGGATTCTGGAACGGTCGACGGTACTCATCCATCTCATCGCCGGTCAGACGGCGCATCACGGAAGCAGGCAGGATTCGCTCCACGAACGTGTTCTTTGCAAGCACGATCTCCTCACCGGACGGGGACCTCATCGCCTGAAATATCGGTCTTGAAAGCTCCGGCCAATCGCTCCAAGCGACCGGGCGCACGATCGCCTCCATGTATGCNATGCCGGCGACTGCGTCACGGTGTCGGTTCGCCCAGTCGAACCCGAGAGCCGAGCCCCAGTCGTGCACGANCAAGGTCACAGCTTCCTCGACGNCGACTGCTTCGAGGAAAGCGTCGAGATACCGTCGGTGGTCGACGAAGCGGTACTCGAGACCGGGGACCTTGTCCGAATCTCCCATGCCGATCAGGTCTGGAGCGATGCAGCGACCCAGGTCCACAGCGTGAGGAATCACGTTTCTCCACAGGTACGACGACGTCGGATTGCCGTGGAGGAAGACGATCGGGTCACCCTCTCCCACGTCCATGTAGGCCATCTCCGAACCAAGAACTTCTATGCGGTGTTTCTCCATGGGCCTCCTCATGTGTTGAGGGTAGGCGATGGAACGGAGCGGTAGCATCGACCACCGTGGCCGTTCCCAAGATCACTCGACGCTCGCTCCTTGCCGGCACAGACGATGTGTCGGGACCGACCATCGTGATCGACACCTTCCGCGCGTTCACCACGGCGGCGTTCCTTCTTGACCGTGGAGTTGATCGAATCGTGCTGATAGAGAGTCTCAACGAAGCGCGCGACCGGGCACGATCGACTCCTGAGTCGATTCTGTGTGGAGAGGAGGAAGGGCGTCGACCCGATGACTTCGATCTCGGCAACTCTCCATTCGACGCCGAGCGCTACCCGGCTCTTGAAGCCCGCATTGTCGTCATGCGAACGTCGTCCGGCACACGCAGTGTCGTGAATGCATTGCGCTCAGGAGCGGAGCCCGTCTACGCCGCAAGCCTCGTGGTCGCCGGAGCCACGGTATCCGCAGTTCGGGACCGGACACATGTCACGATCGTGGCATCGGGACTCGGTGGTGTCACGGTCGCCGATGAGGACGAGGAGACCGCAGGTCTCATCGAGAGCCGCCTTCTCGGACATCCCGACGACCCGGAGCGTATCGACCGGGTTCGATCGGGGGCAGGCGCCGAACGACTCAGCACCACCCAGTGGATCGACCCGCGTGATCTCGACCGATGCCTGGAGGTCGACCACTTCGACTTCGCCATGCGCGTGAGACTCGAATACGGGGTTGCGGTTCTGCGTCGGGAAGACGTGCAAGCGGCCAGCTACCAGCCGCCAGCCCGAGCCATGAGTTGTGATCCCTGAGCCGTGAGCAAGGCCCGGGACCGGATTCGGGCTACGGACTACGGACTACGGACTACTGACCAATTAAAGATTCACCCCCCACAATCCGATACAACCCAATGCGATGGAAAAAGAGACGCGACGAGGGTGCGACCCGTTCGGACCTGGCACGCCATGAGGAGAAGTCCGCGGATCGGCTCAAAGGTGTCCTCTCACGCGACTACGACTTCGGGGATCAGAACCCCGAGGAAGTCGAAGCTCGTTTGAGGAACATGGTCTACGGGACCAACCGGAAGTAGGCACATCCGAACGCCGGTTCCGTCAGGTACCGGCAGCTTCGTTCGGCCTGAAGAAGATCGCGATCTGCGCGGCAGCAGCCACGACACCACCGGCAACGAGCGCCGCACCGACCCACCCATTCAGTAGATCCTCGATTCCGAGCATCGCGTCGATCGAGAACTCCCCCGGACCGCCGATCGCTATGGCCGCGGCTACGGTGCCGAGCACCAACACGTACTCCCATCCCTCGTCGGGTCGCGCAGTCACCCAGAAGCCCACAGAGCGATGCACCGTCCAGAACGCAACTGTCATCACGGCCACGAGCCCTGCCGCCGCGAGTGAGGTCCCGAGGCCGATGATCAGGAGAACTCCGACCCCGATCTCGGTTGCCGTCGATGCGAACCACTGAAGGTCCGGTTGCCGGAACCCGATAGTCCCGAACCAGTTTCCAGTCTTGACCCGGCCTCGGGCGTGCTTGATTCCGTGGGCCAAGATGACCGCTCCTGCGACCGCGCGCAGCAGCGCCACCGCCCAGTCGAATGGTTCGATCATCGTCAGCCCTTTCGCTCGGTCTGAGGTATGCGCATCGTCTTCCTACCCCATCGTGGAGATGTGAGTCGGTTCCACGACAGCGACAACGCGTTCGTCGCCCGGTTGGTGCCACGGGTACCGGTCAAGGCCGAGGTACTTGAGGGCCATCGAGTTGATGAAAGCGAGATCGGGGTCATCCTCCACTTCCACGAGCACGCCACGAACCTCGATATAGCGGTATGGGTCATCCGGATCGAGGATGGAGAGAGCCACGCGCGGATCGGCACGCATGTTGCGGTACTTCTGGCGGGTCGTTGTCTGAGAGAATCGAATCCGCGACCCGTCCCATCCGAACCAGACGGGATTGTTCTGAGGTTCGCCGTTCGGACCGATCGTCGCTGCTGAGGCGAACGCCGGCTTGCCGAGGATGTCTACGTGTGAGTCAGGGATGAGCATTCAATTCCTTTCGTTCCATTGAGTGAACAGTGACTAGCCCGTTTCTTGTTCCAACGTTGACCCTGTACGAGCAGCCGACTCGGCGTTACGATCGCCCTGGGCTTAGGAAACGGGAGAGGAACATCTATGGAACTCGACTCAACTGACGTTGAGGCGAAGACATTCGACGTCGTCAGAAAAGGATACGACCAGACGCAGGTCGGAGAGTTCCTCGAGAAGGTGAGCGCCTCGATGTCGCGCACTGATGAACGTCGGAAGATCGCCGAAGTTCGAGCAGAACAGCTCGAACGAGAGTTCCGTGAAGTCAAGGCGCGGGCAGACTCCACGATCCAGGAGACGGTCGCTGCCAGGGTCCGGCTTCTCGACGCGAAACCCGGAGGAACCCCTGCCACCAGGACCCAACCCTCGACCACCGCTGTCGTCAATCAGGCAAAGATCGAGGCACAACAGATTCTCGAACAGGCGAACGTGAGGGCAGGCGCCCTGCAGGCCGAGGCCGAAGCAGTTATCGAAGGAGCGCTCGCAACGTCGGCGAAGATCAACGAGGAGAGATCAGATCTCCTCGGGTCGACCGGGGCAGAACGCATCGGTCTCATCGCTGTCGCGATCGAACAGGCGGACGAGATCAGAACCGAGGCGATGCAAGCCGGGGAGCACACCAAGGCAGATGCTGCCGGAGCTGCCGCCGAAGTCCGGCACAAGGCCGAAGTCGATGCAGACCGATTGGTGGCCGAGGCCCGGGCGAATGCAGAGGCGATCACGACAAGAGCCGAGCAACAGCGCGACGATCTCCTCGTGAGCATCGATCAGTCCCGTGCTCGTCTCGAGCAGATCGACCAGCTTGCCGAGTCAGCAGAATCCCTAGAGCCGGCCGCGTCACTCGAGTCGCTCGATGCTCAGTTGCCGGACGACCCCACGGTTGATGCCTCAGAGGAACTCGAGCAGATGACGGTCGATCTCCGTACAGAGCCAGCAGCAGACGAGTCGGATCTAGACAAGCCGAACTGGGACGAATCTGACTGGGACGAGCCGATTGAGACAACGAGAAGCTCGAGGACCTCCCGCTACAAGTCCAGATCGGCAAATCTGCCCCACCTCGGAGACGATGCCGCATCGGTGATCGGGTCACTCGGGAACCTCCGCTCGAAGGACTGAGCGAACGCGGTACTGGATACGAAGTCGCCAGACGCCAGACGCCAGACGCCAGNCGCCAGACGCCAGACGCCGAATCATGGCCGTTCAAGCCGATGCGGGTCGAATCAGCCTTGGCTGGGGACTGGCGACTACCTGGTGCCAGCCAACGTCATCATCTGGCGTAGGGCAACTACTACCGCGGCGCTGTCGGAGACACCGTCTCTTCTCAGCAGGCTCACGAGCTGCGATAGCCGTTCGCGTTCGATCGCCGTGGCCTCGGCGAACGCTTTGAAAGCAGCGTCAACATCGCTGCCATGGCCCTCTGCGAGTACTCGCTCGGCAATCGCTCGACGGAGATTCATCAGTTCCTGCTCGAGACTGAGCGTCGCCCAGCGTTGCCATCGGGTCGACGTCGGCAGACTCTCGATCTCTCTCTCGAGCCAGTCGATGTGGAACGCGTGGCCGACCCGGTAGAACACTCGACCGACATCGTGAAGCGGAAGCCCTGTATCGGCTGCCACGTCGATGATGTCGGGAGCGTGAACCAACTCGATCTGGAACACGTGGGCGATAGCGATCGTCTCCGGTACACCGAGATCGACGAAGCGCTTCACCCGGCGAGCGAGACGGTTCTGCCACTGCTTCGGACCCATCGATCGAATCTCGTCCGCTATCTCGACAAAACCAGCTCGATAGGCCTCGATTCGCTCAAAGATCGGCTCCGTTCCGCGTCGAGCGATGAACCATCGAGTGATGGTTTCGACGAGACCGTCGACGCCCGCAAGAAGCTGGCGTAGAACCTCTGCATCGACGGACCCGGCCAGCATCTCGACCTCGCGCCACCGTGCCGATGCGCCCACAACACCGCGTGCGGTTCGGTAGGCCCGAACGATCTCTGCTGCGCCGGCGCCGGTCTCAGCCTCGATACGCGACACGAACGTGATGCCCTGCGAGTTCAGCATCTCGTTCGCCACGATGGTCGCCACGAGTTGTCGGCGCAACGGGTGCGTCAGGATCAGGGCCTCGAATCGATCGACGATCTCGGCAGGGAAATAGCTCGTGAGGAGGCCCTCGAAGAAAACCGACTCAGGCAAGTCCGAATCGACGAGCTCATCGGTGAGATGCCCCTTCGCGTATGCGAGCAACACGGCAAGCTCTGGGCGAGCCATTCCGCGTCCGGCGCGCATCCGTTCTGACATTGTCTCAGTGGAGGGGAGCACTTCGATGTCCCGATCGAGTCCGGCCACGGCCTCGAGTCGAACCATCAGATCCTCGTAGGACTCCATTCGTTCGGCAGATGCTGCTGCCTCCTGGGAGAGGATCTGGGCCTGGACGAAATTGTCGTAGACGATCGCTGCGACCACATCGTCGGACACCGACTGGATCAGTTCGTTCCGCCCATCGCGTGTGAGCTCGCCGGACCGTTCCGCGATCCTCAAGAGGATCTTGATGTTGACCTCTCGGTCTGAACAGTGGACTCCCCCGCTGTTGTCGATGAAGTCGGTGAAGATTCGACCACCCGATCGGTCGTACTCGATTCGCCCGGCCTGGGTGAAGCCCAGGTTGCCGCCTTCGCCGACGACGCGACAGCGCAAGTCACGCCCATTCACCCTGACGGTGTCGTTTGATCGATCCTGTGCATCGTCGTTCGTCTCAGATTTCGCCTTGACGTAGGTACCGATGCCGCCATTCCAGAGCAGGTCGACGGGAGCCTTGAGGATGACGGAGATCAGTTCGGCCGGTGTCATCTCGGTGCTCGTCGTCCCCAGCGAAGAACGCATCTCATCGGTCAACTCGATGCGTTTCAAGCTGCGGGGGAACACACCTCCGCCGGGAGAGATGACACCACGGTCGTAGTCGTCCCACGAAGACCGACCCATGCCGGCAAGTCGTTCCCGTTCCATGAATGAACGGTCCGAGTCGGGGTCCGGATCGATGAAGATGTGGCGGTGATCGAAGGCAGCGACCAGTCGGATGCTGCGCGAGAGCAGCATCCCGTTTCCGAACACATCGCCAGACATGTCTCCCACACCCACGACCGTGATCGGGTCCGATTCGACATCGATGTCAAATTCCATGAAGTGGCGGCGCACCGATTCCCACGCACCCCTGGCGGTGATCCCGAGTGCCTTGTGGTCGTACCCCGTCGACCCTCCGGATGCAAAAGCGTCATCGAGCCAGAACCCGGCATCACCGGCGATCTCGTTCGCGGTGTCCGAGAAGGTCGCCGTGCCGCGATCTGCTGCCACGACGAAGTAGGGGTCGTCACCATCGAGCGTACGAACACCGGANGGGTGCACGACCTGCCCCTCTTCGTAGTTNTCGGTGACGTCGAGCAGTGCCCGGATGAAGACTCGATAGCCGTCTTTCACCTCATCGAATGTCGGGCCCGTCANCGGATTGGCGACCCGCCTCATCACGAATCCGCCCTTCGCCCCGGTTGGCACGATCACGACGTTCTTCGTCATNTGGGCCTTCATCAGGCCGAGCACCTCGGTCCGATAATCCTGACGCCGGATCGACCAACGGATGCCACCCCTCGCCACCGGCCCACCTCGCAGATGAACGCCGGCGACGTCGCGTGCGAAAACAAAGATCTCGTACATCGGACGGGGTTCGGGAGCGGCAGGCACCTTTGCTGAGAGGAACTTGAAAACGAGGGTCCCGGTCTTGAGAAATGCATTCGTCCTCACCGTCGCATCGATGAGTCCGAGGAATGCTCTCAGGATTCGGTCTTCATCGAGCGAAGCGACCGCTTCGAGGTGCTCGAGTAGATTCGCTCGGATTGCGTTTTCAAGACTCTCGTCTGCGTCAGGCCCGAAGCGGGACTCGAAGAGTCGTACCAGGTCGTCCGTGATGTCCGGATAGCTGGCAAGCGCCTCAGCAACGTACGACTTGGAGAACGCCGGGTTCACGACGTGCCAGTACGAGCGGTATGCACGCAGGACGTTGATCTTCTCGTGATCGAGATCGGTGAGCACAAGGAGCCGACTCAGGCCGTCTGACTCGCCTTCGCCGATGAGCGTCGCTGTGAGTGCTGCCGAGACCCGCCCTCCGCAGTCATCCACGTCGAGGCAGCCCCCGTCGGGTCCAAGGACACCGAAGTCGTGGGCGAACAGTTCATCGTCGCCGTCGTCATCGGTAGAAAGCCGGGTCGGAATCTCCTCGATCACGCGTAGCCCGAGATCCTCGATGAGCGGCAACATCTCCGAAAGGTCGCGCTTGCCTCTACGGCTGTACACCACGATGCGGGTGAGGTGCTCACTCGAGTCGACCTCGTTGAAAATGGAGACTCTGATGGGATCGTCACCTGACATGAGTGCGTCGACATCGAGAATCGACTGGGCTGCCTCGCCCAGCGACGACGCCGCCCGGAAGTGGGCCGGGTACCGGTGGGCGTACGACTCGATCAACTCTCGAGCGACGGGCTGATCCCGCGTCTCCGCGATCGTCTGACAGACCCGGTCCTCCCATGTCCGGGTCAGCCGGTACACGTCTTGTTCGAGGCCATCGAACGGCACGGCCGGAATCGAACCGTCCATCCAGACGGTGAAGTGGATTCGGGCATCGCCTGTCTCGCCGAGTGTCAGTTGATAGTCGATGGAGACGCCGCCGTAGCGTTCCAAGATGAGGTCCTGAAGCTGCCTGCGGAGATTCGCATCGAAGCGATCACGTGGGATGACCACGAGGATCGAGACGTTGCGCTGCAACATGTCGTTGCGCACGAACAGGCGCACGTGCTGGTGCTCCTCGACCTCGAGGAGACCGACCAGGCTCGCTCGCAGATCCTCTCGGGTGATGCTGAACAACTCGTCCTTCGGGAACGATTCGAAGATCTGGGTTATCACCTTGTAGTCGTGTGACCCTTCGACGAGATCTTCTGCCGCAAGGATGCTTCGCAGCTTCCGACGCAGGATCGGTGTCGTCGCCGATGGCGCCATGTACGCCTGGGACGTGAAGAGGCCGACCAGCCTCGCCTCGCCCTTCGGTGTCCCATCGGGGTGCACCCGCCGGAGCCCGACGTAGTCCATACGAGAATCTCGGTGAACGGTGGACCGGCTATTGGTCTTCGATATGACGAGTTGTCTTCCGGACTCGTAGCGGCCGCGAAGATCGGGTGAGAGATCGCCGAGCGGCACCGGTTCCGCGAATCGGCTGTGAGATCCGTTGGACAGGATCCCGAGCCCCGAGTCCGGCTTGGCGACAATTGCCGGCCCATCTCCTTCGTCGACGATGTCGTACTCGCGATAGCCGAGCAAGATGAAATTGTCCTCGAGGAGCCAGTCGAGAAACGCGATCGCCTCATCAACCTCTTCACGGTCGAACGCCGAGCCGTCCTCAAAGGCATAGTGCGCCATGCGTCGCACGGCGAAGCGCATCGGCTCATAGTCACGCACCGTCGCTCGGATGTTGCGGATCGCCGACGCCAGTTGGGTCTCAAGACCACGCTCTTCGTCATCCGACAGCGATTCCGTGAGCTCGTAGTGCTGGAGCGACTCGCGATGAGAGGCGTCCTTCCCCGAGATCACCTCGATCAGATCGCCCGATGAATCCCTCGATGTCCCGACAACCGGATGAAAATGCCGGGCGATCGTGTAGCCAAGCCGGGTTAGCCGGTTGGAGATCGAGTCGACAAGAAACGAGGCGTCGTCCGTAACGATCTCAACGACGGATCCGTTGGCTTCGTACCCGCACGTGTCGACGGACGGGTGAAAGACCCGAACCACGAATGGCTCTCTCCCGCGTTCATTCAGGAGTCCGAAGGCACAGGAGATCTCAGCATCGAACTGATCGGCGCTGATCGTCGGTTCTTCGTCCTCCGGCATGCGACGCTTGTATGCGCTTGCGAACGCAGCAAGCGCTCTGTCGAGCGTGGCCTGTGGATCCCCGTTACTCACGGCGGGGAGGATACCCGTTCGGACGCCAGCGCCGCGGAAAGAACGATTGAGCCTGTGAGACAACACACCGTCCGGTTCTAGCCTTGCCGCCAACACTGAAGAGAGAGGCCAGCATGTCGAATCCCGCTCTGAACAAGTACTTCGGCGAGAGCGGATCGACAGCGACGCTCGACGCGTCAGCCTCTTCCGTATCCATGCAGTCACCGATCGTCCCCGACGACCGAATGACGATAGGTGGCACAGCGGGTGCTACCGGGCTGCTGCTCATTCTTCTGATGATCTCGGGCGCCTGGGGATGGTCGATCTCATCCCCGACAGGAGCCCTACCGATGTGGTCGATCTTCGTGCTCATCGGGGCCTTCGTGCTCGCCATCATCACGATCTTCAATCCGAAGCTGGCCATCGTCACCGGGCCGATCTATACCGTTGCCCAGGGGCTCTTCCTCGGCTCGATGAGCAAGGCCTACGAAGCCGAGTGGGGCGGGATCGTGATGACGGCCATCCTCGCCACGATCTCCGTGTTCATCGTCATGCTGGTCCTCTTCACAACCCGCACGATCAAGGTCACCAACAAACTTCGCTCCGTCATCATCGGAGCGACGCTGGGAATTGCACTGTTCTATCTCGCCTCGTTCCTCTTCGCTCTCATCGGGGTGGAGATCCCGTTCGTCTGGGAAGGCGGAATCGGGGGAATCCTTTTCAGCGTCTTCGTGGTGGGTATCGCAGCCCTCAATCTGCTCCTCGACTTCGACATGATCGAACGGGGCGTCGCTATGGGCGCACCCAAGTACATGAACTGGTTCGGAGCATTCAGCCTGATGATCACGATCATCTGGCTCTACATAGAGATCCTCAGACTCCTGGGCAAAGCCAGGAGCTGACCTTCGGTCGGTAGTCGGCCACCAGCTGCCAGCCACCAGCTGCCGGCAGGACCAGAGCCGATTCAGATCGAGAAACCATGCTCCCGTGCTCCTTGCTGGAGGCTCGTAGCTGGTAGCTGGTAGCTGGTAGCTATCTCCTACGGCACCACCAGGACCGGGCACGGGGCTTCGTGGACCACGTGATTCGCTACTGAACCGACGACCATTCTGCGGAACAACCCGGCCCCACGGCGGCCGACCACGAGGATGTCCGCATCCACTCTGTTGCACACCTCGATCAGTTGCGACGACGGTTCCCCGATCTCCTCCCGAGTCTCGTAGCTCACGTCCGACATATCGACGGAACGAAGCGTCCGATCGAGAACATCACGCTGTGCATCCGACAGCGAGTCACCCAGCGCCTCGGCAGTAGGTGGCGATCCGACGATTCCCCACCAGCCTTCCGGTGGCCGTACGACGGTGACGATGATGAGATGCGCTCTCTGACAACGTGCCAGCGCCCCCGCTGCCCGTACAGCCTCGATCGACGGATCAGAACCGTCAACGCCCACAACAATGACCTTGGGGTCCCAACCTTCCACGGCGACACCTCCTCATGCTCTGATGCCAGCGTATCCGGCGGCGAAGCGATGTGGAAGGGGCGAAAGCCTTCTGCTGTGGGCGTACCCGATCATGCCTCCTAGCGTTCCAGTGCCGGGATCGCTCGCGCGTTCCCCGGTGAGATTCGAAGTCAAGCCCAACGGCCCTACCCCGGTCGAGTGCGGTTCGACAAAGTGTTGTTTGGGAGGGACGATGTACCTGATCTTGGAAGCGGAGTCGATCGCACCGGACGTGAGACGAATCGTCGTCGAGGCGCCGAAGATCGCGAAGAAACACCAGGCCGGCCAGTTCGTGATCGTGCGTGTCACGCCCAACGGAGAGCGAATTCCGTTGACCATCGCCGCCGCGGACACCAATACGGGCTCCATCACACTGTTCGTGCAGGCGATCGGACGCACGACGACACTGATGAACGAATTGGAGACCGGAGACTTCCTCGTCGACGTTGCCGGTCCTCTCGGTCACGCATCCGAGATCAAACAGTACGGCACGGCGGTGGTCGTAGGCGGCGGCGTCGGGACAGCGATCGCGTACCCGATCGCACTGGCCCTCGCCGATGCAGGCAATCGTGTAATCGCGATCATCGGTGGTCGGACGAAGGAGTACGTGCTCCTTGAGAACGAATTGTCGGCCCATGGCATCGAGGTGCTGCCCTGCACGGATGACGGTTCGTACGGCCGCAAGGGTTTCGTCACCGACNCGCTCGCCGACGTCATTGCCGAAGAAGAGATCAGCGTCGTCTTCGCCATCGGACCGATCCCGATGATGAGCGCTGTCGCNGACGTGACCAAGGAAACTGGAATCGAAACGGTTGCCTCGCTCAATCCGATCATGGTCGACGGAACCGGAATGTGCGGTGGTTGTCGTGTCGAGGTCGGCGGAGAGACGAAGTTCGCATGCGTGGACGGACCTGAGTTCGACGCTCATCAGGTTGATTTCAAGCTTCTCCAGCGTCGGAACACGTCGTACCGGGCGTTCGAGGCAGATCAGATCAACGGTCTGAAATCTCTTGATGCGGAGCACCACGAACAAGTGCTGGCTCCCGTACGCGGCGCCTGTGCGCGAGAAGAGGCCTCATGATCAAGGTCTCACTCCGCGCGATGAACAAGCTGGGTCGAATCGACATGCCGGCCCGTGACCCACTTGAGCGGGCCGCCTGCTTCGATGAGGTCAATACCGGACTCACACCGGAACAGGCAACGGTCGAGGCGATGCGGTGTCTCCAATGCAAGACGCCGACGTGCATCGATGGCTGCCCCGTCAACATCCAGATCGACCAGTTCATCGAACGCGTGGCCCACGGCGACATCCGGGGAGCCGGCGACATCATCCGTATGGACAGTCTTCTCCCGGCGATCTGCGGCCGGGTGTGCCCGCAGGAATCGCAGTGCGAAGGCACCTGCGTGCTCGACAAGAAGCACAAGCCGATCGCCATCGGGCATCTGGAGCGCTACGTCGCCGACACCGTCCGTCGCTACGGACTTGAGCCGGCGCCTGATCCCGTTGCTCCCAGCGGAAAGAGCGTCGCCATCGTCGGGAGCGGGCCTGCAGGGCTCGCTTGTGCTGCGGATCTCGCGAAGGAAGGTCACCGCGTTCGCGTGTTCGAGGCGCTCCATCAGCCCGGCGGCGTACTTGTGTACGGCATCCCTGAATTCCGCCTACCGAAGGACATCGTGGCGGCCGAGATCGATGGCTTGAAGGACCTTGGCGTCGAGTTCGAGATGAACGCCATCATCGGTCGGACCACGACCGTCGAAGAGCTTCTCACCGAGGAGGAATTCGACGCGGTCTTCGTCGGCGTCGGGGCGGGCCTGCCTCGATTCCTGGATGTCGATGGCGAGAATCTGATCGGCGTCTACTCGGCGAACGAGTTCCTCACCAGGGTCAATCTCATGGGGGCGTATCGAGAGGACACCGAAACACCGGTCCTCGACCTAGCCGGTCGGCGTGTCGTCGTCTTCGGTGGGGGCAACACAGCGATGGACAGCGCCAGGACACCGTTGCGACTCGGAGCCGAGGAGGTGCGTGTCGCCTACCGCCGCACCGAGGCCGAGATGCCGGCCCGTGATGAGGAAATCGAGCATGCCAAGGAGGAGGGGATCGTTTTCGATTTCCTCGTCTCACCGGTCGAGCTGCTCGGAAACGATGAAGGCTGGCTCACAGGTGTACGGCTCCAACGGATGGAGCTGGGTGAACCCGACGATTCGGGTCGCCGCCGCCCGATCCCGATCGAAGGTGACATCTTCGATCTCCAGGCCGATGTCGTGATCGTCGCGATCGGGAACTCCCCGAACCCGNTGCTGCCTGCGACCGAATCCCGACTCGAGCAGACGCGCTGGGGCACGCTCGCCGTNGACGAGACAACNGGCCGCACGACGATGCCCGGCGTCTTCGCCGGGGGTGACATCGTCACGGGAGGAGCGACCGTGATCCTTGCGATGGGCGCAGGTCGCATCGCCGCCGCCTCGATCAACGAGTATCTCAGAACGGGCGTGTGGGAGCAGGAGCAAGAGCTCGAACCAGCGGGTGTCTAGGGCTGCGCCCGGTACGGAGTACTGGGTACTGCGCCGCAGGCGCCTACTGCAGCGTTCTCAGGAAGAGAACAATGTCCGCGAGGTCGTCGTCGGTGAGCCTCGGGTTGCCACCGTACGGGGGCATGGGGAGTCCGGTCTCGCTATCCGGGGCATCCTTGGATCGTCCTTCTTTGATGAAGTCGATGAGCTCCTGGTCGGTGTGATCCTCGATGAAGGAGTTGCCGATCAACGCAGGTCCGAGACTCTTCACACCCTCGAAGTCTTCGCCGTGACACGACGAACATGACTCTCCTGCCAGCTGCTGCCCGTGTGCGACCGGCGTGCCGGCTGCTGCTGTCGTCGTGACTTCCACCGAATCGTCACCACATCCGGCGGTGACGAGAGCAACCGCTACAACGATCGCCGATGTTGCTGCGATGCGAGTCGCTCTCAACCGACGGACCCGACCACGCCTTGATCTGTTCATGGCCATCTTCTATCCGAGTTCCGGTGCGACGTGGTTCGCGAACAGGTTGAGGCTCGTCGAGTCGTAGGCCGCATCCGGGAAGTACCCGATCGCGTACGACATTCCGACGTCCACCCAGGGCCGGAGTTGCTCGACAATTTGCTCCGGGGTTCCCACCAGGCCGTTGGCTCCGAGGCTCTCTCTCGCCGACTCCGCCTTCTCGGCCCCTGCCAGGGAACCGATCCGACCGACGTACTCGTCGACCTTCTCTTGAACCCCTGCCTCGGTCTCCGCGACCAGGATTGTGAACAGAGACGACCGGACGATTTCGTCGAAGTCACGACCGATGACGGATGTGTGACCGGCCAGGACCTCGCTCTTGTGAACGAACTCGTCGACCGTCAATCCGAAGTTCGTATAGTCGGCAAAGCGCGCCGCGACACGCAGGGTCAGTTTCTCGCCACCGCCGGCCACCCAGATCGGGATGGTGCCCTGGACCGGCTTCGGTCGGCTGATGGCTCCGGCGAGCTGGTAGTACCGGCCTTCGAAGGCGACCTCATCCTCGGCCCACATGCGCCGCATGATCTCAACGCCCTCTTCGAGTTGCCCGATCCGGATCGATGGCTTCGGGAACTCGTAGCCGTAGCCGAGGTATTCGTGCTCGTACCATCCGGCACCGATCCCCATCTCGACGCGACCGTTCGAGATGACATCGATGTCGGCGGCGACCTTGGCGAGATATGCGGGATTGCGGTACGAATTCGATGTGCACATCTGGCCGAGGCGGACCGACTCGGTCGTCGGGGCGAG
>JGI24024J18818_10000500_pt1 | contig 14956 bp, 12 predicted proteins | sample Cruoilmetagenom2_FD_18818 | JGI IMG/M metagenome (IMG submission 18818) | reverse complement strand
TTTCGATATTAAAACAAAAAATGCCGGACATTGTGCATACCCATACGGCCAAAGCCGGCTTTAGCGCTCGATTTGCCGTTATCATCTATAATTTGTTATTCAGACGTCACGTTAAATTGGTTCATACATTTCACGGCAATGTATTTGAGGGATATTTCAATCCGATCAGCTCTTACCTGTTTGTCATAATTGAGCGCATCATCGCCAGGTTTACCGGTATTATTGTCGCCATCAGTGATAGTCAAAAATCGGATTTACTATACAAGTATAGGGTCGCACCGGAGCATAAGATTCGAACCATCCGTCTCGGGTTTGACTTGCAACCCTTCGTAAATGCCGGTGCTTTAAAGGGAAGATTCAGAAAGCGGATCGGTGTGAGTGAACAAACGCGTTTAATCGGAATCATCGGGCGACTGGTTCCAATTAAAAACCATCGGATGTTTATCGATGCAGTCCAATTTTTTGTGAACCGGAATCCCGGTTTAAATACCAAATTCGTTATAATCGGGGATGGTGAGCTCAGGCAGGAACTCGAATTGTATTGTCGCCAGCTCGGCATCAACCAACACATCGTATTTTGCGGTTGGATTCGAAATATACCCATGGTATACGCCGACCTCGATGTACTTGCCTTAACGTCCAAAAATGAAGGGACGCCGGTATCGATCATAGAGGCAATGGCAACGGGAGTGCCGGTCCTGGCAACCGATGCAGGCGGGGTCCGGGATTTACTGGGCAAAGTGGAATCAACCAGGTCTGATGGGCATTTCCAATATTGTGAAAGAGGAATTCTTTGTCGGAAAAATGATGCCGCCGGCTTCGCCATGGGCATGGAATCCCTGATAATTACCCCGAAAAAGGACATCACCGAACAAATGGTAAAGGCCCGTAATTTTGTCATCAATACATACTCCCAGGATCGGTTGGTCAAGGATATTGAATCGCTATACGTTGATTTGATGACTCAACCTGTGCCCGAGGAGACTGAACTTAAATATGCCTCGAGTCCTACCTAGAAGCTACTTCAAAACCCCGANTATGGCCCGATNTCTGTGTTGCACGCCTCCTAAAAATGCTGACATATCATTAAATATGCTACGCTTTTTCGTCGACGTGTGCCTTGACCTCGNACCTGATCCGAGGTTTTGAAACAGCTTCAAATCAAATTGAATGATCCCCAACCGNTAAGTAAGCTGGTCGACGGTAAAAGACTCGCTCGAAACACTTTTTTAAATCTTTTCGGTTACGGTATTCCGTTAATCGCCGCTGTTTTTACGATTCCGATCATTATCAGAGGGTTGGGCACGGATCGTTTCGGCATTCTGACGTTGGCCTGGGTATTGATTGGTTACCTGGGCCTTTTTGATATGGGTCTGGGCCGGGCGCTCACCAAGCTTGTTGCGGAGAAGCTCGGATCGAACCTGACCAGCGACATCCCGTCGCTTATCTGGACGGCTCTCCTGGTAATGGGCTTCATCGGCATTGTTGTCGCCGCTGCCGCCTGCGTGGTGCTGCCCTGGATGGCCTGGAATTTGCTGAAGATCCCTCCCCATCTATCACAAGAAGCCAAGACAGCATTTCTTTTACTCGCCCTATTTGTTCCGATCATCATCATCAGTGTTGGATTCCGTGGCGTCCTGGACGCATATCAACGCTTTGACCTGACCAATGCCGTCCGCATTCCCCTGGGCCTGTTTACATTTGTCGCCCCCTTGCTGGTCATGCCGTTTTCGATCAGCCTGGTGCCTTTATTAGTCGTGTTGATGGCTGGCCGTCTGGCCGCCATGCTGGTTCAATTGGGTTTTTGTCTTAGAACGATACCGGGTTTACGGAAAAAAATGACCGTTAATTCGTCCACCGTCGGTTACCTTTTTAAATTCGGCGGCTGGATGACAGTTACCAATATTATCAGCCCATTGATGATGTATCTGGATCGCTTTTTTATCGGTACCATGATTTCGGTTGCAGCAGTGGCTTACTATGCAACCCCAGGTGAAGTCATTACCAAACTGCTGCTGATTTCAGGATCATTGATGGGGGTCCTGTTTCCCGCGTTTTCCAGCACGTTTGAAAACTATCCAAACCAAACAATCGCTTTATTTTCCAGAGGAATTAAATATATCTATCTGGTGATGTTTCCGATTGTCATGGTGATACTGATCCTCGCCGGAGAAGGGCTGACATTCTGGCTGGGAACCGAATTTGCGCGTCAAAGCACGATGATCATGAAATTGATGGCTGTGGCTATTTTTTTCGCCAGCCTGGGGCAGGTACCCTATTCATTGATTCAAGGGGCGGGTCGTCCGGATATCACCGCCAAACTCCATTTCATTGAATTACCCTTTTATTTGGTTTTTCTGTGGTTGATGATTCGGGCCTTCGGTATCAAGGGGGCGGCATTTGCCTGGATGATTCGTGCAATGATCGATTCAACGGTGATGTACCTGGTGGCCCGTCGGCTCCTCAATCTGTCAGAACCGTTCACGCTGACGAATCGGATTGTATTTCCAGCCATTATTTTCGGTATTTTAATGTCAGCGGTGTTTTTAAAAATATCCTTACCACTCAAGTTTGTGTTTTTAGCAACCATTCTTTGCCTTCATCTGGTTGTCGGTTGGTCGCTGCTAATAAGTGATGATGAGAAAGATGTCGTAAAGAAGTTATTAACTTCCGTTTGTTCACACTAAGGGCGCGCGCAAAAATAACTTCACATTTTAAGCGCCGATGCATCCCGCCTGACTGCGTTGCGAAATTTCGGAATATGCCTGATATTCCTGCACTTTCGCGCCTTGCCAGCCGGGCGCCCCAACACTAAAAATTGCGAACTTATTTTTACACGAACCCTGAGCATGAAAATAATCGATAAAAAAGGATTGCTTGATCGTATCGACGATNGGGAAGAAATCGTCCTTGAGCTGGGATGTGGTCATCGCAAACGACACTNGGAGGCCATCGGTATNGACTTGCGAGATTATCCAGGAGTGGATATTGTGGGCGATGCATTGGANGTATTGCGGCGATTTCCTGCGAACTCCGTATCNGCCGTCTATTCCTACCATTTTTTCGAACATCTGGATAATGTTGAATCATATATGGCCGAGCTGAACCGGACAATGAAAAAAAAAGCCCGATTACAAGTCGTAACCCCCCATTTTTCCAATCCATATTACTACTCTGATCATACCCATCGAACCCCATTCGGCTTATACAGCTTCGCCTATTTTTGTAAGAATGTTTTTTTTCGCCGGCAGGTGCCCAACTACCATCGAGAGTTGGATTTCGAACTGATCAGCGTTGATCTGATCTTTAAGTCCAGCCCGCCCTTTTACTTACGATGGGGTATAAAAAAAGCGTTTCAATTAATTTTCAACCTTAATCGTTACATGATGGAGTTATATGAAGAAAATTTCTGTTATTTAATTCCATGTTATGAAATCCGGTATGCGCTGGTTAAGGATTGACCATCCATCCTCATTGAAGGAAAACCGAAACGTTGAAGATTCTTTTATTTAGCCGCTACGGCACGCTCGGCGCCAGCAGCAGGCTCAGATCCTATCAATATCTGCCTGCCTTGAAAAGGAGCGGAATTGAGGTTACACCTCAGCCGCTTTTCGATAACACTTATTTGACCGGGCTCTATACCGGAAAAAGAAAAAATATTCCGAGAATCATCTCGGCTTATTTCAAGCGCATCCGGGAAATTATTCAGTCAAATCGGTTTGACCTGATATGGATCGAAAAAGAATTGTTTCCCTGGGCACCCCCATGGTTTGAATCCTATCTCACTCGTCAAAAGGTCCCCTTTATGGTGGACTACGATGACGCGATTTTTCATCATTACGATCTAAATAACCATTATTTCCTGCGGCGATTTCTGGGTCGAAAGATCGACCGGATTATGCAAAAGGCTCGGCTGGTGACTGCGGGTAATCGATATCTGGCCCAACGTGCTGCACGATCCGGGGCTGGTTGGATTGAAAGAATTCCCACGGTCATCGATTTAGAAAGGTACCGGATCACACCCGTAAAGCAAAGAACCACTTTTACCATTGGATGGGTGGGGTCCCCTACTACCGCCGTGTATCTCAAATTGGTTGAGCAGGCCTTGATCACTTTTTGCCGGAAACACGATGCCAGGGTAGTCGTCATCGGTGCCGGGAACCTGAACCTATCTTCGGAAATCCCGATTGATTCGCTTCCCTGGTCTGAAGACAGTGAAGCCGCATCAATCGCCGAATTCGATGTCGGGATCATGCCGCATCCGGATACACCCTGGGCTCGCGGAAAATGCGGATATAAACTGATTCAATACATGGGGTGCGGGAGGCCAGTCATCGCTTCCGGTGTGAGCGCCGACCTCGACATTATTCAAGATGGGGAAACCGGTTTTCTGGTCGAATCCGAAACTCAATGGATTGATCGGCTGGAAACATTGTACGATGATAGAAAACTTGTATCGAATATGGGAAAAAAGGGTCGCAAAATAGCTGCCACCCGATATTGTCTCCAGGTTATGGCGCCTCGCCTGACATCGCTTATAATGCAGGCCGCATAAAAAGTCTCGGATGTTTCGATTCCGAAATCGAGAGGAATGAATAGATGACATCGCAAGTCACCCGCCTATTAAAAAAAGGAGTCAAGATCCCCAACCCGGAATCGGTTGAGATCGGCCGGGAAGTCGATCCGGAGCGAATTTCCGGGGATCAGGTAATTATCCACAGCGGTTGTAAAATATTCGGGAAAAACACACTGATTTTAGCGGGAACGCGATTGGGATACGAAGGGCCGGTCACGGTGAATGACTGTCAGATCGGTCCGGACGTTCAACTAAAAGGCGGTTTTTTTGAAGAAGCCGTGTTTCTGGGGAAAAATCAAATGGGCCTGGGAGCCCATGTTCGCGCGGGAACGATCCTGGAAGAGCAGGCCAATGTCGCCCATACCGTGGCATTAAAACAGACTATTTTATTCCCATTCGTCACCCTCGGCAGCCTGATTAATTTTTGTGATTGTTTCATGGCCGGCGGTACCAACCGGAAGGATCACAGCGAGGTGGGTAGTTCATATATCCATTTTAATTACACACCCAACCAGGATAAAGCAACCCCGTCATTGCTGGGAGACGTTCCCAGGGGAGTTATGCTCGATCAACCACCCATCTTCCTGGGAGGACAGGGAGGATTGGTGGGGCCGTGTCGGATCGATTTTGGCAATATCATCGCGGCCGGATCGATTTATCGCAAAGATGTAACCGATACAGGTAATTTACTTATCGGATCCGTTGGAAGGGGAGGGCGGTTGCCGTTTCGAAAGGGTATCTATCCGAATGTAAAACGCATTATCTTGAATAACTTTATCTATATCGCCAATTTGTTGGCCCTGATGCAGTGGTACCGGCATGTTCGCTCGTTATTTATTTCGATTATTTTCCCGTTATCGCTCTTTGATGGATTGATGGAGAAACTGACCATGGCCATCGAGGAGCGGATTCAACGGGTGGATCATTTTATCTCGCTTTTGCCGGCATCACTTGAAAAGTACGCTCGAATACAGAGGGGTGGAGAATCTCCTGCGAATGTACGCCATCATCAGGATTTGATCACACATCAGGCGGCTATAATGGAAATACTTGATCGTTTTCGCCTGATCCCGGTTAAGGGTAACGAAGCGATCCGAGATCAATTTATCGAAGCCCTTTTACCAATCGTTAAAAAAACAGATAAGGATTATATACATACAATCAGTATGCTGGAATCCAGTGTAAAAGGGGAGGGCACCCGCTGGCTGACGGGCATCGTTGATCAGGTGGTTCAGGAATTGTTGAGCAAAATACCGTCACTGGAAATGAACCGATGGAAATGAAATCGGGTTAAAACAGAAAATAGGCGTTATCGATGGGAAGAATATTTGGAACCGACGGCATCCGGGGTAAAGCGAACCATTATCCACTGACACCGGAAATGATTATACGGATTGGACGATCCGTGGCGATTGTTTTTGGTGATCGGCCGAGAGCCCATATCCTGATAGGGGCCGATACGCGTGCTTCACGAGATATGATTGTATCAGCTATTAGTTCAGGTGTATGCTCATGTGGAGTTAATGTGTTGCACGCAGGAATTCTTCCGACACCGGGGACCGCTTATTTAACGGCTAATACGGATATCGCCGTGGCTGGAATAGTGATTTCGGCCTCCCATAACCCATATTTCGATAATGGCATCAAAGTGTTTGACGGCAATGGGTATAAGTTATCGGATCCAATTGAAGCCGAAATCGAAAACTGTATTCTGGATGAAGGATCGGATAATGTCACACAACCGAACCCTGAAATAGGTCGAATCATCCAATTACCGGATGCCAAAGATCGATATCTTGATTTTTTACGTCAATGCTGGTCGAAAAAATATGACCTAAGCGGCCTGAAATTGGTGATCGATTGTGCCAATGGCGCCACATATCGGATCGCACCGATATTATTTGAATCCTTAGGGGCCGATGTGATATCCCTTTTCATCTATCCAGACGGAAAGAATATCAATTCTGATTGCGGGTCAGAATATACCCGGAGCTTGGCTCAAAAAGTGGTGGAAACCGGTGCTGACTTGGGGATAGCATTTGACGGGGACGGGGACCGGCTGGCAGCCGTGGATGAAACCGGTCATGTACTGACAGGCGATCAAATCCTGGCTATCTGTGCAAATAATTTGAAATCACAGGGTCAATTACGGAATAACCTGGTTGTTAANACCATCATGAGCAATATTGGATTACCAACAGCGCTTGACCAGATGGGAATCGATCATGAAACCGCCCATGTGGGTGATCGCCGGGTGATGGAGAAGATGAGAGCCAATGGTGCCGTCCTTGGCGGTGAGGACTCGGGACACATTATCTTTCTGGACCGGCATACCACCGGAGATGGCTTGTTGTCGGCCCTTCGACTCATGGAAGCAATGGTGACGCAGAAAAAGCCGCTTTCCAAACTTTCCCACATAATGACTGTCGCACCCCAATCGCTTATCAATGTATCCGTAGGTTCAAAGCCCGATTTGAATAAAGTCGCACCAATTCAACAGATCATATCGCAGGTGAATTCAGATCTAAATGGGCAGGGTAGGGTACTGGTGCGTTATTCCGGCACCCAGCCGATGTGTCGAGTCATGGTGGAGGGTCCCACTTCAGAATTAACAGAACAGTATTGCCGTAAAATTGCCGATGTGATTTCGAATACGATTGGAGGCACATCCTGACTTAAAAACCCTGCAGCTTAATCGCGGGGTTTTTATAAGTCGCCGATTTTTTTTATTTCGTGACGCCTATGGCCCAATTCAATCTTTATTCAATCGTCAATCGTGGTAGACTTTTTAAAGGCCTTTTATATAATTTCGTACCGCTACATAATGTGTTTAATTGAAAGAAAACACGTGCATATTGAATTTAGGTTCAAGTAGACCGACTTTTTATGAAATTATCAATCTTCAATTCCTAGTCCCTTCCGCTGCCGAAAATTCGCAGCATCATGAGAAAGAGGTTGATAAAATCGAGATACAGGGATAGGGCTCCCATGATGGCGCCTTTCCGAATGACACCGGCATCGATATCGGCCGGTTGGGACATGGCCATGGACTTGATTTTCTGGGTGTCATAGGCAGTTAAACCGACAAAAACGATCACGCCGATATAACTGATAATCATACTCATCCCACTGCTTTTCATGAACATATTGACAACAGAGGCGATGATGATGCCAATCAGGCCCATGAACAAGAAATTCCCCATGCCGGTCAAGTCGCGCTTGGTCACCCAGCCGAACACGCTGCTGGCGGCAAAGGTCGCCGCGCAGATGAAAAAGGTGGATGCAATACTCGTTCGGGAATACACGAGGAAAATAGCGGAAAGGGTAACACCGTTCAGGAAAGCATAAAATAAGAATAATCCGGTGGCCGTTGAGGGCTGCAGCTTGTTGATCCGGGCACTCAAATAAAAAACCATGGCCAGCTCCCCGATGATTAAGCCGAAAAAGATCATCTGGTTCCCGAATATGAGCCGCAACAGGGATTCATTATTGGCAACATAATAGGCGACCAATCCGGTCAATCCAAGGCCAATGGCCATCCAGTTGTATACGGAGCGTACAAAGGTATTGACCCGTACCTGGGTTTGGGTTGTCTGGTATTGAGCTGTCTCCATTAGAAAAACCTCCTTGTTCGTTTATTGTTTACCGATCAATATAGTACAGCCTGCCGGTATTTCAAGTGATTTTTACATGAAACCAGATCAAGTATACCAACATCTTGTTGATTTGGCCGAAAGACTCGGGATCGAGGTGTCCGTGCACAATCTTAAGATATCCGGTTTTCCCGTAAAAAGCGGTATATGCAGGATTAAAGGGAAAAATCGAATCGTTCTTGATAAACGCATGTCCAAGGATGACCAAATCGATGTCCTGGTTGACTGCCTGGGCACATTTTCCATTGATGATATCTATATCGTTCCTGCGATCCGCGATTTATTAAATCTCAAGGTGAAAGAGGACAGCTAGCCTTTCTTCATGGGCCTGTTATTTTAAATTTCGTTAAAGTTTACATAATATATATTATCAGACGTTTTATAATTCGGAAATATGGAAAACATAATCGATAGGCAGATCTACACGGTTTCCGGGCTGACTGAAAAGATCAAGGAAATGCTCGAGGAAGAATTTCCATTTGTTTGGATTATGGGTGAAATAACGAATCGTTATATTCCCGCATCAGGGCATTACTATTTTGATCTAAAGGATGAATCCTCACAGATAAAGGCGGTAATTTTCCGCGGTCAGGCAAACAATCTTAAATTTGAACCCGAAGATGGCATCGAAGTCACCGGGTTTGGTCGAATCAGCGTATATGCACCTCGTGGGACTTATCAAATCATTCTGGAATATATCGAGCCGGCCGGTGTGGGTGCCCTCCAGATCGCCTTTGAGCAATTAAAGCAGCGGCTTGAAAAAGAAGGATTGTTTGACACGCGTCACAAATTACCTTTGCCCTTAATGCCACGAACCATCGGGGTCGTAACCTCTCTGTCCGGTGCAGTTATCCATGATATGATGAATGTACTATCCCGGCGTTTTAAAAACATCCATTTGATTATCGCTCCTGCGAAAGTACAAGGAACTGACGCGGAAAAGGAAATCGCCGAGGCCATTGAGATGCTGAATCAGCACGCCCAGGCGGAAATCATTGTTCTGGCGAGAGGCGGCGGCTCACTCGAAGACCTTCAGGCGTTTAATTCAGAGACCGTGGCCCGGGCCATATATGCGTCACGTATTCCCACCGTTTCCGCTGTGGGTCATGAGGTGGATTATACCATCTCCGATTTTACCGCTGATTTTCGCGCCCCGACGCCATCGGCCGCCGCCGAACTCATTGTCCCAGAAAAAAGAGATATTATCCAGAGAATCCAAAGGTTTAAATATGACATGACCAAGTCGATCCAGCATTATATCACGGATAATCGTAAAAATCTGCAATCCCTGACTAAATCGATGAAGAGTCCCAGGCACCGTATCGAGGAATTACGCCTTAAACTCGACCACCTTACCAACCGGATAACAATCTGGGCCTTCCAGAGACTGGATAGGGAACGTCATCGTGCATCGCTGGAAGAAATCAGATTAAAAAATGTTAATCCAATAAGTTACATAGATAAATATAAAGATATTAATCATTCTATATATAAAAACATATTGAATATAAAGGATAAATACATAAACAACAAACAATACCGTTTAAAAAGCATGGAAGTCGCTCTGGCTGCATTGAACCCCATGGCCATTCTTCAGCGCGGTTACAGCATCACCCGAACCGTCAACAAAGGTGAACAACAGGTTATCATGAATGCAGACAGAGTAGATTTAAATGAACAACTAGAAATTATATTGGCCAAAGGATTGCTTCGGGTAAACGTGCAAGATAAAATTAATAGTTAATTCCGCTTGGTTTCGTCAAAAATAACCACTAACCGGCTGAGAGGCCTTTGAAATTGGCGTAAGGAGCTTTAAGTCATGGCAAAAAAACAAACCTTCGAACAGGCGATGGAAAAACTGGAACAGATCGTCCAGGACCTGGAATCCGGAGATCCGTTCCTAGATGCCGCCATTCAAAAATTCGAAGAAGGTATCAAATTATCGAAATTTTGCTCCGAAAAACTCGACGAAATGGAAAAAAGGATATCCGTCCTCTTGAAAAATGACGCAGGAGAAATCGTGGAAAATCAACTTGATCTCGATTCTGAAGAAAGTTCGGGAAAAAAATCGATTTGACATCGCTACCATCTTTTTATCTACCTGATTATCTGTCCGATCGGCGGGAAATAATCAATACTGAATTGAACGATCTTTTACGGACATCCGGTCATGACGGTCATGACCGACGGATTGTTGAGGCCATGCGATACGCTTTGATGGGAAATGGAAAACGACTTCGACCGACTCTGTGTATCGCGGCGGCTGAAGCGGCCGGTGGCAATTATAAGGATGTATTATTAGCCGCCTGTGCCCTGGAAATGATTCACACTTATTCGTTAATTCACGATGATCTACCGGCCATGGATGATGACCGCCTGCGTCGGGGAAAACTAACCTGTCACCTGGCCTTTGACGAAGCGACAGCGATTCTTGCCGGAGATGCCCTTCTCACCATGGCTTTTGAAATTCTGGCAACCCCTGATGACCATCCTTCTGATCTGCAAGTTCGTTTGAAGGTGATTCGGATTATTGCCCGAGCAGCCGGATATTGCGGGATGATTGAGGGTCAGATGCGGGATATCCGGTTCGAAGGGAGAACCTTATCTCCGGATGAACTCAAATCACTTTACGATCTCAAAACCGGCGCATTGATAAATGCCGCTGTTGAAACCGGCGCACAACTGACCGGTTGTGAATCAAAAAAAATAGCAGAGCTTAAGAAATATGCCGATTATATAGGTCTGGCTTTCCAGGTAGCCGACGACATCCTCAATGTTGAGGGCGATCCCGTCCGGATGGGGAAAGCAGTGGGAACCGATGCGGCCCGCAATAAAAATACCTACCCTGCCCTCCTGGGCCTTGAAGCTTCCAAGACCTTAGCTATCGAATTGGTAGGCAGCGCCCTTGCGAGTCTGGCATCATTCGATCATCGGGCCGATCCCTTGCGGGAGATTGCAAAGTATATTATCGATCGAAAAAGATAATCATGGCACAAGTACCTGGAACCAAAATCTACTATTTCTGGATGAACACAATTAAATGTAAAACTCAAGGAAACAAATCAAGTGACTATTCTTGAAACGATCGAAACACCGAAAAATATTAAGGCCCTTTCTCGATCCGATTTGGCAACCCTGGCCAGTGAAATACGTCAAAGAATTGTGACGGTGGTTTCCAGAAACGGTGGACATCTGGCCTCAAGCCTGGGTGTCGTGGAACTGACCATCGCTTTGCACTACGTCTTCAATTCCCCCCGGGATAAAATTATCTGGGATGTGGGTCANCAGGCGTATGCCCACAAACTGCTGACCGGCCGTCAGGATCGTTTTCACACAATACGTCAGTTCAAGGGGTTATCCGGATTCACCAAAAGAAGTGAAAGCCCCCACGATGCCTTTACAACAGGTCACAGCAGCACGTCCATTTCCGCGGCTCTGGGTATCGCCTGTGCCAAACGNATTAAATCGGATTCGGCCAAGGCNATCGCCGTGATCGGGGATGGCTCCATGACGGCCGGGCTGGCCCTAGAAGCATTGAACCAGGCCGGGGATATTCACAAAGACCTGATCGTTATCCTGAATGAAAATGAAATGTCCATTGCGCCCAATGTGGGCGCCCTTTCCTCGTTAATGAGCCGAACATTCTCCGCTGTGCGTATCCAGTCCATGCGTAAAAATTTCGGTGAATTTTTAAAAAAGCTGCCCGGAATCGGGGACGATGTGTACCAGATTGCTAAACGTTCGGAGGAATCGTTTAAAACCTTCGTTACGCCTGGGATGCTTTTCGAGGCGTTTAATTTTGAGTATTTCGGTCCCATTAACGGCCATAACATGGGTCACTTAATCGATATTCTCGATAATATTCAGAACATCGATGAGCCGGTGCTGCTTCATATCCACACCCGCAAAGGCAAGGGATACGCGCCGGCCGAAANAAATCCGGTCTATTTTCATGGTTGTGGTCAATTCGAGATCGAGACCGGTACATGCACGCCCAAAGAGGCCGCCCCACCCTCCTACACCGAGGTTTTTGGCCAAACCATGGTGGAGCTGGCTGAGAAAGACGATCGAATCGTCGCTGTCACCGCCGCCATGCCGGAGGGGACCGGATTGGTTGATTTTGTCAAGCGCTTTCCCGATCGTTTTTTCGATGTGGGCATTGCCGAGCCTCATGGGGTGACTTTTGCGGCGGGTATGGCGACGGAAGGCTTCAAACCGGTGGTGGCGATCTATTCGACCTTTTTGCAACGCGCATATGATCAGGTCCTTCACGATGTGTGTATCGAATCACTCCCGGTGATTTTCGCACTGGACCGAGGCGGTATTGTAGGTGAAGACGGCCCCACCCATCATGGGTTATTTGATCTTTCCTACCTCCGATGCCTGCCGAATATGGTCATCATGTTACCCAAGGACGAAAACGAACTGCGTCGTATGGTCGTAACCGCGTTGGCTCATAATGGCCCGGTTGCCATCCGGTACCCCCGTGGCGTATCCCAGGGCGTCGTGATTGACAAACCGATCCAACCGTTAAAAATAGGGCAATCGGAAACGCTTGCCGAGGGAGATGATTTATTGATTTTTGCCATCGGCCGCGGCGTCGTCGAGGCCATGGATGCCCACCGGCGTCTCTCGAAAGAAAACATTAAGGCGACGGTGGTTAACTGCCGTTTCGTCAAGCCGTTGGATACCGAANCCCTTTTGGCCTTAGTAAAAAAGATTCCGCGGGTTATCACCGTGGAAGAGAATGTTCGCATGGGCGGTTTTGGTAGTGCCGTCCTGGAAAGCTTGGCAGANGCCGGGGTTAGCGGGTTCCAGATACGACGGATCGGTGTGGATGACACATTTGTATCCCATGGCACCCAGAAAGAATTAAGAAGGGAATACAAAGTCGATGCCGATGCAATCGTGAAAGCCGCCCATTATTTGATGGCGTCGTAAAAAGTTCCATCTACGGTGTTGTATATGGATCTTTTTAATTAGCCATAAGTGTTACTTTTTACGAGTTCTTCACGATTTAAGGCACTTGAAAAATACATTGGATATTTCGAGGATTAAATCTTGAACCTGACGCCGAAATTGGGCAAAAAAAGGCGTATTTCAAAGGTTTCTAAAAAGGAACGTCTGGATCGTTTGTTGGTTGATAAAGGGTTGGTCAAGAGCCGTCAACGCGCCCAGGCACTCATTCTAGCCGGAAAGGTGCTGGTGGATGGCCAGCCGATAGATAAGGCCGGTTATCTGGTCTACCGGCACCAGCGAATCAAGCTGAAAGGGTCTGATATTCCTTACGTTAGTCGGGGCGGGCTCAAGATTGAAAAGGCAATCCGGACGTTCGGGGTGGATGTGAGCGGATTCTGGTGCCTGGATGTGGGTGCTTCCACCGGAGGGTTTACCGATTACCTGCTCCAGCATGGCGCCGAACGAGTATTTGCCGTAGATGTCGGTTATGGCCAGATGGCCTGGTCTTTACGGCAGGATCCCAGAGTGATCGTGATGGAACGGACCAATATCCGGCACATGCCCCCGGATGCCATCCCACCGGTGAATCTTGTCACTATCGACACGAGTTTCATCTCACTTAAAATTGTTGTACCCGCCGCCCTGCCCTTCCTGAAACCCCAAGGCCACATACTGGCTCTGGTTAAACCCCAATTCGAGGTGGGTAAGGGACAAGTAGGAAAAAAAGGGGTTGTCCGTGATCCCGCCCGGCATCGAATGGTCCTGGACAACCTGACCGGAATTTTTCGAAAACTAGGTCTTATTTGTCATCAATCGATCCCATCCCCAATTCTTGGGCCCAAGGGAAACCGGGAATTTTTTATGCACCTGCGAAATCCATAACCATAAGGTCTCCAATGGATAATTCTTCTTGATTTTTCCGGTTAAAATTAATAAAAAATGCCTTTTGAGTATCCATTATTTTTCAGGAAGGAGAATAGATGATTGAAGCCATCGATAAATTGAGGAATGTCGCGCTGGTAGGCCATGGTGGCGCTGGAAAAACCTCCATATCGGAAGCCCTGCTGTTTAATACCGGTGTCATTAATCGTCAGGGGCGAGTTGAGGACGGGAATACGGCCATGGATTTTGAACCCGAGGAGGTTAAGCGGCAGTCAAGTATCAGCACGGCGTTTCATCAGATCGAGTACGATGGGCATACCGTTACATTGATCGATACCCCTGGAGATCAAAACTTTTTCAGTGATACCCGGCTATGCCTGCAAGCCGCTGACGGGGCGGTCGTTGTCGTAGATGGGGTGGACGGAGTGAAGGTCCAGACGGAACAGGCCTGGGATTTTGCCGATGAATTTGATCTACCCCGTGTCATTTTTATCAACAAACTGGATCGGGAGCGGGCCAATTTTCGTCGTGTATTTGAAGATGCCCAAAAAATTTTCCAACCCAAACCGATTATACTTCAGCTTCCCATTGGCAAGGAAGCTGAATTTAAGGGGGTTGTCGATCTGATAGCGATGAAAGCGTATATTTACGATAAAGACGGCAAGGCTACCGAGACTGATATCCCGGATGAAATGAAGGATGATGTCGAGAGTGAGCGGGAAACCCTGGTCGAAAATATCGCTGAAACGGATGACGAACTGCTGGAAAGATATCTTGAAGGCGAAACCCTCATTGATGATGAACTAAAAATCGCGCTTCGCAAGGGAACCCTCGCTCGGCTGTTCGTTCCGGTTCTGTGCGGATCGGCCACGGGTAAAATCGGTAT
>JGI24024J18818_10000499_pt1 | contig 14961 bp, 21 predicted proteins | sample Cruoilmetagenom2_FD_18818 | JGI IMG/M metagenome (IMG submission 18818) | reverse complement strand
AAGTAAATCCTTTCTTCACAGCCACACATCCTGTAATATAACGTCTCTACTAAAAATAATTTAAAAAGGAGCATCCACCGATGACGGCAAAATCTTCTGTTTTTATGGAAACCTACCAAAACTATCTCCACCAGATCGCCAAAATCGATATGGATTCCAGGTCTGAAAAATTGGGGGGAACGGTTGAAGGAAACCAAGTGATCATCTCCTTTTTCGGACGACCTTACAGGATTTCAGGTCAGGGGATAAAAGACCCGTCCGGGGAACAGCCGGCCATAGGGATTAGCGTCGTAATCTGTAAGTATCTGCTGTTATGCCCGGAAATACCCTCGTTAGACAAGGAATGGGTTTCCTATAGGGACTTTAAAGATGCCGCTCCTTTAGCCGGCAGTTTTGTTAATAATACCGAGCGGGCCATCGCACACAATTTTTCAGGTCGTCTGGATGAATTGGATGGGGCCTGTAAGAGGCTCGGCGGCTGGAATCCGGGTCTAGATCTTTCCTATCAACTCATTATAAAGCTCTATCCGTTGCCGAAAGTTCCAGTGCTTTTGCTTTTTGACGACGTCGACGAGGAATTTCCGGCCCAGTGCAAGGTGCTTTTCGAAAGGCGTGCTGAACACTATCTGGACCCTGAATGTTTGGCGATCTTGGGGATGCTCCTTTCCGATTTTTTGAACAAAGCCGTTCATGGAGGCGGGCTGTAAATGTTGACGACAAATGGGTTCAAAGAATCCATCAATGACCTTAAAGTTTATATCGATCTCGCAGCCGGTGGGAAAGTTCATTTACAACCGCAAACGCTTTTTCAACGGTGGTTTCTCCATCCGGATTGACCAGACAGCAAGTGGCCGGAGATATGAGGCTTCTTGACAATAGAAACTCTCTGTCGATGCCTTTGGCACTCAAAAAATCCCATACCCCTGTCAGCCTTGTTTCCAATGAACGGATGTTTTCAGCTTCAAAAGGTTCAAAATTTGTGGGGACAACACCCCACACAATAACACCGTCGCGATCAAGAAAGTTTTTAATCGATTTCCAATACGACGAAAAAACTTCTCCGTTTTGATAGATGTCCAGGGATAAAATGTCGAGATCGAGATGCAGAAGAAAATCCCAATCCGGATTTCCGCACAAATGGATTCCACGGGGTCTTTGGATCACGGAAAAGAACTGTTCCATATCGCTTTTGGCCTTGGTGCTGTCGTAGCCCGAAAGTGCACTGAACAAAAACTGTAATCCCGGCTCATCAACAAACATAAATGCATTGGGATTCATCAGCTGCAGACGTTTGAGCTGAACATTGATGCGTTTTGACATAAATTCGAACATAAATGGCCGTATGGTGTCTTCAAAGAGAATGGGCCGTTTATCCTGATCAAGAACATTTAAACCAAAGCTGATGGGCCCTTCCAGCTGTCCTCTTATGGCAGGCCGGTCTGAAAGATCCATTTCAAGAAATTTATGATACACCACCGAATAATCTCTGCTGATATCAAAATATTCAGGTTCGTCAAAACGCGCCATGGCGTCTTCAAATTCGTTGATGAAATTATCCATGGAAAAGCGTAGGGTTTGATTTTCCAGATCCAGTAAAATTCCGGGAAAATGTTCTGCCGCCTGTACGTACATATCCTCATAATAACTGACGTGGGGCAGCTGGGGCCAGAAAGGAATGTCCATGGAAAGCGCGAGCTCCAGCGCCCGATCTGCATCTTTATGGGGCATGACAGCCATGGCCGTGGTTTTAAGATTTCCCGGAATTGTCATAACTCGGTTTCCTCTTTCCAGCAAAAACTCAGGGTTCGCCCCTTAAAAAGCCATTATCCGATCCCATGGGGCATTCGTCAAAAGGCAATACGAAACCTGAGTAAAAATTTAATTACAGCGTCGGGGAGTTTTTATTGTAAACCCCTATATACCGGCAGAATGGATAATTTTTTCAAAAAACAAACGAGTTTCAATCAATTTTCAACCCATTAAATATTTTTTTTAATTCTTTTTCAGAAAGAATTTCTTCCTCACTTGCGACTTGGATGATGGTTTTCCCCGTCTCATGGGCCTTGTTTGCAATGGCAGCGGCCCTGTCATAACCGATATGGGGCACCAGATACGTCGCTAGGGCCAAGCTTTTCTCGATGTTCCCGGCACAATTTCCCCGGTTGGCGCCAATACCGTCGATACATTTTTCAGCCAGCACATCGGCACCGGATGAAAGAAGGTCAATGGACTGCAAAAGATTATAAGCGATTACCGGAAGCATAACGTTCAATTCGAAGTTGCCGGCCTGTCCACCGATCATAATGGTCGTGTCGTTTCCCATGACCTGAACGGCTGCCTGAATAACGGCCTCGGGGATTACCGGATTGATCTTTCCGGGCATAATGGAAGATCCGGGCTGAACAGAAGGAATCGAAATTTCACCGAGTCCGCACCTTGGGCCGGATGCAAGCCACCGAATGTCATTGCAAATTTTAACCAAACTCACAGCGATGGTTTTTAAAGCGCCGCTGGTCTCAACCGCTGCATCCTGTGCCCCCTGGGCTTCAAAGTGGTTTTCTGCTTCCGTGAAATTAAGGTTTGAATATTTCGAGATAAGCGCGACAACTTTTTTAGCAAAATCAGGATGGGTATTGAGACCGTTCCCCACGGCGGTTCCGCCCAAGGCAAGCTCTGCCAGGCGGTCTTCGACGGCTTCGATCCGTTTTATACCCAACGCCACCTGTCTGGCATATCCCGAAAACTCCTGCCCTAAAAATATGGGTACCGCGTCCTGGAGATGGGTTCTTCCTATTTTTTTAACATCCCCCATTTCAGATGTTTTGTGTAAAAGACTTTTTTTAAGGCGGAGCAAAGCAGGAACAAGTCGGCCTTTAATTCGGGTCAAAGCAGATATGTGGAGGGCCGAGGGGATGACATCGTTGCTCGACTGACCGAGGTTAACATGATCATTCGGATGAACCGGAATTTTTCCGCCTTTTTCCCCAGTGATGGTCTCGTTTGCTCTGGACGCAATGACCTCGTTCATGTTCATGTTGGTTGACGTTCCGGATCCTGTCTGGAAAACATCCACAGGAAACTGGGTGTCGAACTTTCCTTCCATGATTTCCTGTGCAGATGCGACAATGGATTTTGATATTTTTTCATCCAGAAGACCCAACTCACCGTTCACCATTGCAGCGCATTTTTTTATCATAGCCAGGGAAAAAATAAATGACCGCGAAAATCTAAGCCCGCTGATGGGAAAGTTGTTTATGGCCCGTTGCGTACTTGCCCCGTAATAAGCATCTTCAGGGACCGTCACAGTTCCCAACGAATCTTTTTCTTTTCGGTATTTCATTTAAAATCCTTCCGTCAACCGTTTTGAGATATCGATGTGAGAAATTATAATTCAACTTCACGTTCCGGTCATCTCATTTTTTTTCTGCAAGAATAACACCTTCTCCCGGGTAGAGGTAACGTTGTTTCAGAGGTGTTGTCTCTTTAGCTTCAAGCCAATAGCCCGATTGGGGTTCAGCGCCTTCCAGAGCGGCTGAACTTGGATTTCGGTCTTTCATTTTCGGATGCTTCTTCAAATCCACTCCGGCAACCGGTGCACTGAATTCGATGGGGATATTGTTCGGATCGAAGGCATAGATGGAGTGGATAAATCCGTGGTCTATGACTTCTGAGATCCAGATGCCGGCGGCTTCGAATCTGTCTTTGAGTCTCCAGAGGTCGTCATCGCATGCGACCCCCAATGACACGTGGTCAAATGCAAACGGCCCCTTGAACGGGACACCATGATCTTTCTCGGGTATTTTTTCGACATCCGGCCATTCGAAAAAGGCAATCATATCGTACTCGGATATCTCGAAAAAATAATGTCTGTACTTAGATCCGCCAAGCCCGGCCACAAGACGCATTCCTAAAAAATCCCGCCAAAACCTAATGGTGCCGTCCATATCTCTCGTCGCCATCGCCAGGTGATTGATCCCGCTGTATTTTATCATTTTTTCAACCTCATGTGTTCGAAGCTGCACATCTTGGTTTGCGTTTATTGCCGATTTAATAATACAATAAGTGTGCCAACCTAAAGCAGAAAAATTGTACGTGCTCAGCGGGACCACTTCCCCGTGCAACGATACCTGCCCGCTCGTGCCTTGCATGGCAGGCGGGTTGGCGGAGTGTACCCCCTGAACACGTATGAAAGATTTGCAAAATACTTGGCACGAGCATTGCATTTATTTAACAGAAAAATCAATCATGTCTCTTTTATCCGCAGTAAATTTTCAACAACCTTTAACAGATGCCAATGGAGGTTTAACATGACGAAAAAACGTTATAAAGTTGAAACATCGTGTCCGCAATGCGGATGCAGTGCTGTTTCCCACCTGTCCACAGAAGAGATCAAAGAGAGGTACGGTGACGTGCCGAATGTTGAAATGGAATGTGGTGATTGCATGATTAAATATGAAACCGATATGAAAACAGCATGTCCGGAATGGGATGCGGAATGCAGTATGAAAGAATAATTAACATACCAAAAGGATAAAAAAATGGCGTATGATTTTACCGCAGATGATGTATTCGAGATGGCTGAAAAGCTGGAAAGAAACGGAGCACAGTTCTATAGAAACGCCGCTGAAAACGCTGACGATCCTAAGGCGAAGGCGTTCTTGATACGTCTTGCGGAAATGGAAGATGCCCATGAAAAGACCTTCGCTCTTCTTAGGTCGAATCTTTCCGAAAAAGCCAAAGCAGCGACGGTTTTCGACCCGCAGCACGAATCCGCCCTCTATCTTCGTTCGCTGGCGGATACCCAGGTGTTTTTTGAAAAAGAGATCGATCTTTCTTCGATGAGAGAGATACTCAAGGCAGCCATCCTGGCTGAAAAAGATTCCATCGTCTTTTATCTGGGCATGAAGGATCTGGTTCCGGACAAGTTCGGAAAGGATAAACTGGACGAAATCATTAAAGAAGAAATGGGCCATATCAGAATTTTAAGCAAAGAACTCATCGCTCATAAAAATTAGCAGCACTTCTTGTTTCATAATACAATTGTGTATCAAATATGAACATGAGACAGTTTTTGGCCGTTTCAACACCTAAACAAAACCCATTAAAGCATTTAGCCTTAATATCTCGAGTAGCGACGTGTTTTCCAGATGTGCGGATCAAATTGGAATAATATGTGAACATTCAAATAATTATACATTATTCGAATATTTTTTTCTGTCTGGCACGGAACTTGTTACATTGATAAGGAGAAAAATTACAAAAATGGAGAACGCCCCTTGAAGTCCTGCGATTACAACATAAAAAGAACCCTTAATCTTGTGGATGAAATGATCCGAGTTGCAGATAAGGGTGACATTGATCGTGAAGATACGGGGTGCGGCATCCTATACGGAGTGTTGAGAGATGCGGCCTATAAGCTAAAAAAATTAGCCGAGCAGGAAAGGGAAAATCATATTCAAAAGGGATGGTGGAAAGAAGAGCCTGAATAAAAATTGAAGCTCCCTAAGCATTCGCGCTTTTGGACAGGGATATTTATCAGCGACAACGATATCAACAAAATAAAAGGAGGAACTAAACATGGCGAGTTTAAAGGGGACTCAAACCGAAAAAAACCTTTTAACTGCATTCGCAGGGGAATCTCAGGCAAGAAATCGATACACCTATTTTGCCAGTAAGGCCAAAAAAGAGGGCTACGTTCAGATATCAGATATTTTTACCGAAACTGCCAATCAGGAAAAGGAGCATGCCAAAAGATTTTTCAAATTTCTGGAGGGCGGCGAAGTTGAAATCGTAGCGGCTTTTCCTGCAGGCGTCATCGGCACGACCCTTGAAAATCTGAAAGCTGCCGCCGCAGGAGAACATTATGAGCACACCGAAATGTACCCAGGTTTTGCAAGAGTGGCACGTGAAGAAGGATTCAACGCTATTGCCGCGGTATTTGAGGCGATCTCGGTTGCGGAGAAGCAGCATGAAAAAAGATATGACGACCTAGCCGCCAATATAAACGCCGGGAAGGTATTTAAAAAGGATGAAACCGTAACATGGCGATGCCGCAACTGCGGTTATCTTCATGAAGGCGAAGAAGCTACGGAGTTGTGTCCGGCCTGCGCCCATCCACAGGCTCACTTTGAGCTGCTTGGGGAAAACTGGTAATCTTTTTGTTAAATGCAGGCCCGCCTGCCTCGCACGGTATAAGCAGGCGGGCAAATAGAGATCAAAGGAGGAAAGAAAATGGCGGAAAGACTCGAAGTGTACAAATGTGAAATTTGTGGGAACATCGTAGAAGTCCTTCACGGTGGTGGTGGAGAACTGGTATGCTGCGGCCAACCAATGGTCCAGATGGTTGAAAATACCGTTGATGCAGCCAAAGAGAAACACGTCCCGGTGATCGAAAAAGTCTCCGGCGGCATAAAAGTTAAGGTCGGCAGCGTTGCACATCCTATGGAGGAAAAACATTACATTGAATGGGTTGAAATTATTGCAGACGGCAAGGCGTATCGCCAGTTTCTTAATCCCGGCGAGGCCCCGGAAGCCACATTTAATGTAACGGCAGATCAAGTCGCCGCACGTGAATACTGCAACCTTCACGGCTTGTGGAAAGGATAATACAAATGCTCTCGGATAGAATGCAAAAAGGGCTCAATGCACAGATGATCGCTGAAACCTATTCTTCTTACCTGTACCTATCGATGAATGCCTATTTTAAATCTGTCAATCTCGATGGATTTGCAAACTGGATGTACGCTCAGGCTCAGGAAGAACTGATGCATGCAATGAAGTTCTACGAATTCATCAATCAGCGAGGGGGGCGGGTAGTTCTGGCAGCAATTGAAGCACCCCCCAACGAATGGGACGGTCCCATGGCTGTGTTTGAAGATACATTAAAACATGAGCAGAAGGTTACCGGCCTAATCAATGATTTGGTCGAGGTTGCTCTGGAAGAGCGCGACCATGCGACCCAGATATTTCTACAGTGGTTTGTTACGGAACAGGTAGAAGAAGAAGATAGCGTTGGCAATGTGCTGGAGCAGCTTAAACTTTTGGGGGATGCCAAAGGCGGTCTTTTTATGATGGATCGCGAGTTGGCGAAACGACAAGCTCCTGACATGTCGACCGAGTTGGAATCATAATCCACATCAGATTTAATTGAACCGTCTTTTACCCCGCCCAAGCGGAAGGGGTATTGAAAATAATCATCAAAATTGTATTGAAAGGAGGTGATCCCTATGCCCAGCTGGAAATGCTCAAAATGCGGATATGCCCTCGAAGCGGATGCGCCGCCGGATCAGTGCCCTTCCTGTAAGGAAAAGTGCGAGTTTCTTGACAACACCTGTTATACACCGGATTGCGAATTCGAGAAAACTGACAAGCGAATCTAAGATAGTGGTATAAAGTTTAAGGAGAGGATCTAAAATGGCAAAGATACTTATTGTCTGTGCAACGCGAACCGGAGAGACCTTTAAGATCGGCGAGCTCATTGCTGAAGGCATTCGATTTTCCGATCATGAAACAAAGGTCGTGAAGGTCAACGCAATCAAAAATGAAACAGACCTTCAAGGGTATGATGCCCTTGTATTTGGGTCCGCCACGTATCACGGCGATATGATCCAGGCGATGAAAACCATGCTTTTTCTTGCTGAAAAGGCTGAACTTGATGGTAAAGCAGGGGGAGCGTTCGGTGCTTTTGGATGGAGTGGAGAAGCACCGGACCGCATCTTCGACACCATGAAAAATATTTTTAAAATGGACATGATCAGCGGCCCCTTAAGACTCAAATCGAGTTCTCTGGGCGGAGGGGTTCAAATGGCCCAGGATTATGGCCGCGAAATCGCTGAGAAACTGTGACGTTTACACATCTTTACGTATGGAAAAGGAGAATATTATGTCGACACCGCAACATTGTCCGGGTTTTCAAAATTTCAAGACGCTAAAGTCGTTTACATGCAAATGCCCGAATTGTGCCAAAGAAATGGAAATCTTCTCAGATGAGTTTGATCAAACCCATGTGTGCAGCGGCTGCAACCAGAAAATCGACTTTACCCAGTGTAAATTGGAAGGGGCGGCTTAAACCGTTGTTCTGATTTCAGCAGCCCTCGCTCATTGCACCAAGTTATCAAAAAATCTCGGTGATGTGTTAATTCCTCCATTTATCGGGTTCTCGATTCTCCCTCTCCTGGGGAGACTTTCAGTAGACATAACGGTCAGTGATAAAGGATGTAATATTTCCCGTTCGAGTTTGGAAAGCGGAAATCCAAAGACTGTGATATGGGGTTACCGAGAAGTTCAGCATCCTTAAACTGACATCGATAAGATCTGGCGCATCGTTATAAAGGAGACGCTCATGGATGTGGTATTGCTTTCACGGCTGCAGTTTGCAGCGGCCACCATGTTTCATTTTTTATTTGTTCCCTTTACCTTGGGTTTATCGTTTTTGGTCGCCTATATGGAAACCAAATACGTCAAAACCGGAGACGAAACCTACCTTCGAATGACAAAGTTCTGGGGCAAGCTGTTCCTTATCAATTTTGCGCTGGGAGTTGTTACAGGGATAACCCTTGAATTCCAGTTTGGAACCAACTGGTCCCGCTATTCCGCCTATGTGGGGGATATTTTTGGATCGCTTCTCGCCATTGAAGCCACCGTGGCCTTTTTCTTGGAATCGGTCCTCATCGGTGTCTGGATTTTCGGCTGGAGAAAATTGTCTAAAAAGGCCCACGCTGCGGTCATGTGGCTGGTGGCCATCGCCGGAACCCTTTCCGCAGTCTGGATCCTCATTGCCAATGCCTGGATGCAGAATCCCGTCGGTTTTACCATCCGGGACGGCAGGGCCGAACTGGTCGATTTCTTTGCTGTTATATCCCAAAAATTCGCTATTCTAAAATTTATCCACACGGTCAGTGCTGCCTATGTGCTCGGTGCGTTTTTCGTCATGGGTGTCAGCGCCTATCATCTGTTAAAGAAAAAGAATATCGAACTCTTCACCCGGTCATTCAGGATCGCCCTGGTTTTCGGTCTTGTCTTTTCTTTGATCGTGGTGATTATTGGCGACTTGAGCGGCGTGATTGTGGCTGAAAAACAGCCCACCAAACTGGCTGCCATGGAATCTCTGTGGGAAACCACCACCAGAGCTCCGGTCTATCTTTTTGCCCTGCCTGACGAGGAAAACGAAAAAAATAAAATAGAAATCGGCGCTATACCCGGCCTTCTCAGCCTTCTTGTATTTCACGACATAGATGCAGAGGTAAGAGGGCTGAATGCCTTTCCCAGGGAAGAGAGACCACCGGTACTGATTACTTCCTTTGCATTTAAAGGCATGGTAGGATTGGGATTTTACTTTGTCCTCGTCACAATCATCGGATGGTTCAAACGTAACCGCCTGGTTGACAGCCCAAAATTCTTGAAACTGATGCTCTTATCCATCCCATTGCCGTATATTGCTATAGAATTGGGGTGGGTTGTGGCGGAAGTGGGCCGCCAGCCGTGGATTGTTTACGGCCTGATGAAGACATCGGATGCAGTATCTCCGATCGCGGGCTCTCAGGTTCTGATATCTCTTATCGCATTCATCCTGGTATATGGACTGCTAGGTGCAACAGGCTTTTACCTGATTTACAAAAACGCTAAAAAAGGCCCTGAGCCTGCAGTCAATTGATGATTTTCGATTCGCGATTGACAATCAAACAAAATTTTCAATCTCCAATTCAAACAGTCGTCAATATTAAATTCTCAATTATATTGGGGGGTAATAATGGTTTTACAAACAATATGGTTTTTCTTATGGGGCCTTTTATGGGCCTTATTTTTCATGACGGATGGATTCGATTTTGGGATTGGAACCCTATATCCATTCTTAGGAAAGAGTGATGAAGACAAACGGATCATGATTAATTCTATCGGACCGCTCTGGGACGGTAACGAGGTCTGGCTGATTACTGCAGGCGGTGTTACCTTTGCGGCCTTTCCCACAGTATATGCCGTAATGTTTTCATCCTTGTATTCGGCCCTGATGTTGATCCTTTTTGCCCTGATTCTGCGCGGGGTCTCTTTTGAATTTCGAGGCAAGGTTGATGATCCGCGATGGCGAAAAGTCTGGGATACATGCATTTTTATCGGCAGTTTTACGCCGGCCCTTCTTTTTGGAGTGGCCTTTGCAAATATTTTCAAAGGAATTCCCATAGATCATAACGGGATTTATCACGGAACACTCTTTACACTCTTAAATCCATACGGGCTCCTTGGCGGCGTGCTCTTTGTAATGCTTTTTCTGGTTCACGGCGCTTTATGGCTGGCAATCAAATCAGAGGGCGATATTCATGAAAGAGCCTCAGCCATAGCCAACAAACTATGGCCGGTGCTTCTGGGGGTAGTGGTAATTTTTCTGATCGCCAGCAGATTCTCCACTCGGTTATATGACAACTACGTTGCGCATCCTGCCTTTTTTTTAGTGATACTTGTTACTGTTTTTGCCCTTTTGGGCATAAAATTTTTTCTGGCAAAGAAGGCATTTTTCAAGGCCTGGTTTGCTTCGGCCCTTACCATTGTCGGAGCCACCTTTTTCGGCGTGATCGGTCTTTATCCGACCCTGTTCCCTTCAAGCCTTAGCCCCAAATACAGCCTAACGGCATTCAATGCTTCTTCAAGCCCTCTGACCTTGAAAATTATGCTGATTGTGGTAATATTATTTATTCCGGTTATCATCGGCTATCAGGTTTGGGCATATAACCTCTTTAAAGGTAAAGTAACAACGGATGATCTTGCCCATGAAGAAGCATACTAATTATTGAACGGTCCTGGGGATTATGGTAAGGCCTTATCCATCAGCATAAACTCCGAGCCCCTTGGACAAATTGAGGAAAACCATGGGAGATACTCTATGAAGTCGATCATCGTTGTCATATGTTTCGTTTTTGCAGTCCTTTCCGCGGGTGTAATCGCTGCTGGAATCACAGAAAAAGGCCCGGCAGAGATTACCCTTGACGGCGGCAGTAAAGGAACGATCAATTTTCCGCACCAAAAGCATCAAAACACTTTGGGCGACTGCAAAAGCTGCCATGACATATTTCCACAGAAATTGGGCATAATAAAGGCTTTAAAAGACGAAGGGAAATTAGAGAAAAAGCAAGTCATGAATAATTGCAGGGGCTGTCACCGCAATCTGGCCAAGGAAGGTAAAAAGGCCGGTCCGACTTCATGCACAAAATGTCATTCAAAATAAGGGAAATTATCGATTATGCTGGTTCTCGGATTGCAAGGAAGCCCAAGAAAAAAGGGAAATACAAATTATCTCCTTTCGGTGTTTATGAATGAAGCCGAAAATTATGGAGCGCAAACCCGTGTCATTGAAGCAGCCAAAAAGAATATCGTCCCATGTCTGGGCTGTGGTTTTTGTGAAAAAAACGGATACTGCGTTACACAAGACGATGATATGACACATGAAATTTACCCGTTACTTCGTGCGGCGGATGTTGTCGTTCTGGCCTCTCCCATATATTTTTATAATGTCACCGCCCAGCTAAAGGCACCCATCGATCGAAGCCAGACGCTCTGGGCCAGAAAATATAAACTGAATCTTACCGATCCGGCACGAAATTACAGACGTGGATATCTCCTTGCTCAGGGGGCCACAAAAGGGAAGAATCTTTTTGAAGGTGTCAACCTTACAGCACAATATTTTTTTGATGCTGTAGGCGCCCAATTCAATGGGAGTCTTACCTATCGCCACATTGAAAACCCCGGAGATATGGGAAAACATCCAACCGTTCATACGGATGTAAAAGCGGCGGTCAAGGAACTTTTATTGCCGCTGGTTGGGAGAAAGAAAGTCCTGTTTGCCTGTCGGGAAAACGCCTGCCGAAGCCAGATGGCTGCAGCTTTTGCACAATATTTAGCGGGCGATAAAATTGAAGCCGCTTCAGCCGGCAGTGAACCTGNATCGAAAATAAATCCTGACATGGTGGACGTCATGAAGGAAAAAGGGATCGATATGGCATTTCGCACAACCCGGCCTTTGGAAGCGGCGGTGGTAGAAATAAAACCGGATATAATTATCACCATGGGCTGTGGTGAAGCGTGCCCTTTTGTTCCAGGTGCCCAACGCCTGGATTGGGACCTGTCTGATCCTGCCGGAAAATCGATGGATATTATGCGGAATGTCCGCGACGAAATAGAAGACAACGTCAAAGCCCTTGTAAAAAGTATGTTCAATTAAAATTGTAAATAAGGAAAGATAACATGCCGGTTAAATTGAAAGTCAAAGATTTGATGATACCTCTGGATGATTATGCGGTAACCACCGCCGATAAAACGCTGAAGGAAGCCGTCCCCGAGTTGATGAAAATCTATTGCGAGGTGGAAACCGGAAAGTGTACGGAAGCTGGACACAGAACGAGCCTTGTCCTTGACAAACAGGGTAACCTTATGGGAATACTGGATTTTAAGAGCATTCTAAAAGTGTTGATACCTGAAATAGCAGGCGGTATCAGTGGAAAACTGAGTGCTCTGGGTATTTCAATCGCTTTTGCAGAAGTCGATGCACACCATATGGACACTGCAAGGCATGGATTCAGATCCAGGGTCAGACAAAACGCCCAGACCCGGGTCGGTGATGTCATGCTTAAATTAAGAGGATCTATCGATGCGGAAGCCGGGTTTTTGGATGCCCTTAAAATGATCTACCGGAACAAAATTACCGTTCTTCCGGTGTACGAAGGAAATAATCTGGTGGGTGTCCTGCGCGACTCCGATCTTTTCCTGGTCGCTTCAAATGTTCTCATGGAATAAGTACTAATATAAGGAGGGATAAATGGCTGAACCCGAAGAGATGTATCAGTGCCAGACCACTAGTTGCGGATATATTTACAATCCTGACAAGGGAGACCGAAAAGGGAAAATTCCCAAAGGAACGCTATTCGCCGACCTGCCGGACGACTGGAAATGTCCGGTGTGCGGTGCGGGCAAGAAGATGTTCAAACCCCTTGCTGGACCCGGTTCAGTGTTGGCCGGCGATTAAATATCATTAAATGGACATAGATTCTCATTGAACAAACAAAAAAATTGTTAACAGAAAAGGAGTTTAAAATGGATAAGTACGTATGTACGATTTGCGGCTATGTTTATGACCCGGAACAAGGGGATCCTGACAATGATGTTGCACCAGGCACAAAATGGGAAGATGTACCCGATGATTGGGAATGTCCGGTGTGCGGCGCATCAAAAGATGATTTTGAAAAAGAATAATTAAAAGGCTGGAGGAAGATGAGACCTGTAAAAATAGCAAATGGAGTTTATGATGTCGGCGTAATCGATTGGAATATAAGGGATTTTCATGGATATTCTACATATCGGGGGACCACTTACAACGCCTTTTTGATTGTAGATGAAAAAATCGCACTGATCGATACCGTCAAGAAGAATTTTTCCGATCAACTCATCGAGAACATTTCCAAAATCGTCGACCCCAAAAAAATCGACTATGTTATCAGCAATCATACCGAAATGGACCATTCCGGCGGGTTGCCGAGGATCATGCACAGAGTCGGTGAAGACAAGCCCCTATATTGTTCAAAAATGGGTGCAAAAAATCTTGCCCGGCATTTCCCCCGAAAGTGGAACTACCATGCCGTGGGAAGCGGTGAAGAACTGAGCTTGGGAAACCGGACCCTCACGTTTCTTGAAACCCGAATGCTTCACTGGCCGGACAGCATGTTTACCTACTTGAAAGAAGACAAAATACTCTTTTCCAGTGACGGCTTTGGCCAGCATTATGCCGGACATGAAAACTTCGACGATGAGGTCGGCGATGAGATCATGAAGCATGCCAAAAAATATTATGCAAACATTCTACTGTTGTATTCGCCGCTGATACTCAAGCTTATCGACACGGTTACGGAACTGGGCATTGAAATCGACATGATTTGCCCGGATCATGGAATCATCTGGCGGAAAGATCCGGGTAAAATCATTTCCGCCTATGCCAGATGGGCAAAACAGGCGCCGAAAAAAAAGGCGGTGATCATTTACGATACCATGTGGCACAGCACAGAAACCATGGCCGATGAGATTGCCGCGGGAATCGCCGATGAAGGCGTCAGTGTAAGGCCGATCCACATCCGAAGTTCACATCGCAGTGAAATTATGACGGAGGTTCTGGATGCCGCTGCCGTAATTGTGGGATCGCCGACCCTAAACAACCAGCTATTTCCCACCTGTAAGCGACTTTCTGACGTATATGAAAGGACTGAAACCGATCAACAAAATCGGCGCTGCNTTCGGNTCATACGGNTGGAGCGGTGAGGCGGTCAAGATGATCAATTCAGCGCTTGAGGACATGAAGTTTGACATCATAGATCCGGGAGTCAGACTTCAGTATGTATGTACCGGATAAGGAGGGGTTGAACGCCTGTTTCGAGCTTGGCAAAAAAATCGGAAAAGCGATCGCTGATCAAGCATGAAAGTACCTGTCGTTGATTTGAGTCGATGCAGTTTATGTGGCGCATGCATCGAGGTGTGTCCTTCTGTCTTTAGACTCAACGATGTCGGGTATATTGAAGTAACCGAACGCATCTCATATCCTGAAATCGAAGTCGACGAAGCCATAAAATATTGTCCGGAAGATTGTATTTACTGGGAAGACGCCTAACCAGTGCCCATCCACGAATCCAAAATNAACACGATGGGTGTCCAATTCAGAAATGAACAATTTTTGTCCTGATCAAGGCCGCACAAGGGTTTACGGTGAGGCGTACGCCTGTACACCGCAGCCGGAAACCCGCGGAGAACGCCGAGCAGGGCAAAAAGGGCCATTTATGGATGGACACTAACCCGAAATTCTCAACCGGTGAATAAGGCGTTGCCCCGGTTCAAGGGGCAGGGAGTCGAACGGGCAAACATTTCATTGGGCAGGGAAGCAGGCAAACGACAGACGGAATATGGGCGGCAGGAAACTCAAAAAGAAAATCCTCG
>JGI24024J18818_10000497_pt1 | contig 14984 bp, 14 predicted proteins | sample Cruoilmetagenom2_FD_18818 | JGI IMG/M metagenome (IMG submission 18818) | reverse complement strand
GAAAATGCATTTTTTGACGACCCGTGAACATTAACAAGAAGCATCTCACTACCAGTCAGCCTGTCAACTTCATATTTTTTATTCATCTTTGGAATAATGATTCGACTCTTCTCTACCTCATATGGCAGCGTGCTTTTTTTACTTCTCATCCATTCACTTTGTATTTCAACTTTCCCGTTATCAAAAAAAACCCATTCGGTGTTTATATTTTTTGGTTCAGATGAACCTTTAGCAATGATTGATTTATAACACCAGTCCCCTATTAACAGTGACTTGTCGATTTTTTCCTCTGCATAAGCAGCGGTGCTAGTTAATACTGAAAGCGCAATGGCGGGAATTTTCTTATTCATAAAAGACCTTTTAATTAAAATTTAACAGGATATGAACGGCTTCGACAATTTCCTGGTGAATGAATTTTATAGTTTTTCAAGTAAATCTTTAGCAATAGAAATAGCTTTTTCTTTAGGGCTGTCTTCTCCCTTTACATTGATATTTACATGAACCACAAGGTACATATCTGTGATAAATGAGAGTTGTTTGCGATTATTCGACCAGATGGCTTCCAAGCCCACTCCATCAATTTTTTCTGCATCTGAGTATGTTGCCAGAACTCGTTGGAAGTCCTTGGCGCTNCTGGCCTGAGCATAAATAATTTGTAATTTATCACCTTCTGGTGCTAGCCCAGCCTTGACTCTATAAGCATCTTTTTTTGAGTCAGTACCCCAAACATAAGTACATGTAGGATAAGACTTCTTTTTGCATTCAGAGAATTTCAGTATTTCGTTGTCTCCAAATGTGAACTGAGAGCGTAAATACTCCTCTGAAATGTTATCTGAATATTCTGCTGCAAATACTGTTTGATGAATCAGGAACAACAGCAGAAATGCCTGCCCGCTAAAGGTTGAAATATGTTTCATCATTCTAATTTTCGTTCGCCTCATAAGTGATTGGTATGCTGGTAGACATGGAATCTGCATTGCTTCAATGCAGTTCCAGTGATTCCCGTCTTAGGTTTAGCTGTCACTTTGCTGGTTTACGTGTGTGGAATCCTGTTACGACTAAAATCCTGATCAATCTGCCATACAGCAGATTCTTTACCCTACGACTGCATCAGTGCGCCCAGAGAATGCATACTTCTAAATATTGAGTCAATGGGAAAAATTCGCACTCAATGCGAATGTCTCAGTTGGGTCAGTAGTGTAGTGGTCAATAGTTTCCGGACACGTTGTTAAGATCCTTTTCGTAATCCATCGGTGTCTTGTAACCCAGCGTTGAATGAAGACGCTTCGAGTTATAGTACACCGCCACATATTCCCGAACATCAGCAATGGCAGCCAGCCGCGTTTTATATGGCTGGTTACCTGTCCATTCCCGTTTCAGACTGCTGAAGAAGCGTTCCACCGGGGCATTGTCCCAGCAGTTGCCTTTCCTACTCATACTACAGATCATCCCATGCTGTTTCAGCAACGCCTGGTAGGTATGGCTGGCATACTGGCTACCCCGGTCTGAGTGATGAATCAGACCCGGTGGTGGATTCCTGAGGTTGATCGCCATCATCAAGGCCCGGATCACCAGCGCTTTCTTCATGCGTCGATCCATCGCCCAGCCCACCACACGACGTGAATATAGGTCGATTACTACTGCCAGGTAGATCCAGCCTTCCTGAGTCCACAGGTAGGTAATGTCCGTGCCCCACGCCTGATTGGGCACCTGTGGGGAGAACTGGCGGTTCAATACATTCTCAGCCACTGGCAAGCGGTGCTTGCTGTCGGTCGTTACCTTGTATTTACGTTTCTGTTTGACCTTCAGGTTCAGGGCCTTCATCAAGCGGCGTGCACGGTCACGGCCAATCTCAAAGCCTTCCCTACGCAGATTCTTTGCCAGCGTGCGACTACCCAGGCTGTCACGGGAAGCACTGAACAGTTCCTTCATGCGCCGCCGCAATGCCAGTTCCGCCGGTGGAATGACCTTGCATGACTGGTCTCGCCAGTCATAGTAGGCACTGCGCTGAACTCCCAGCAGACGACACTGATGCACCACTGGCCAGCATCTCGCGTGGTCTCGAATAAACCGGTACTTCACTTCATTTCCTTCGCGAAGTACGCACTGGCTTTTTTTAAAACCTCTTTCTCCATCCGCAGCATGCGGTTTTCTTTCCGTAGCCGCTTCAACTCTTCTCGCTCATCCGCACCCAACCTGGCACCGGAGGCTTGTTCCTCGAACTCCCGCTTCCAGCGGCGTATCAGATTATCCCCTACATCCAGACTCCGGGCAGCCTCTGTAACTTTGTAGCCCTGCTCAGTGACTAACGCCACTGCATCCCGTTTGAAGTCTTCCGTGTAGTTCCGTCTCTTTCTCGTTTCTGTTGTCATTTCTCACCTCGTTCTGGCATTTTACAGCCTTAACTCGGTGTCCGGATGTATCAGACCACATCAATCCCTCGGGTACTCAGTTAAGAGCGAACGAATTCAAGTAGTGGTCCATAATCATACTTATCTGCAGCTCGCAGAGCAGATACGTAAGCCTTTCTTGTTTCACTGGCATCAGCTAGGTTAACTTGACCCCATGAAAATCGTGGCTGACCGAGTGACGCTAATAGTAAATCAGTGATCAAGCGTGCATGTCGTCCATTCCCATTAGGGAAGGGATGTATTTGCACGAGCCGGTGATGAAATCGGACTGCAATTTCATCTGGCTCGTACGTCTTGTTTCCGATCCAGAACTGACAATCATCCAATAGCAACTGAAGATCATGGGATATACGGTGAGCTGGAACACCAATATTCCGCTCACTATGTCGAAATTTACCTGCCCATAGCCAAACCCTGCCAAACATCCGTTTGTGTAGAACGGTGAGAAATCGCTGATCGAGCACATCACGCTTGCGAGAAAATGCCCATTGCTCAGCATCCAAGATGTTGGATTGTTCCGCATCGTTCAATTCACTGCGCAGTGCGATATACGACGGAATCAGTTCCTCCCGTTCTTCAGCGGTTAGTGGTGTAGAGGCATCATCTTCTTCCAGCAACGGATTCTTCATTTTTCTTCCTGCCAGAGCAAAGAGCCAGGTTTATTAATCAGCTGTTGGACAATTCGGTTGAATTGTTCCCGTTCATCATCTGCATTTACACCTTGTGCTTCGAGTCCCATCGTATGGCTCACTGATGCCAGGCGTCCTTTGGCCAATAGGGTAGCGCGATCCTTAACAATTTCATCAAGAGACTTTCGTGGCACCAGCGCATACATAAGACGACAATCAAGCGCCTGAGCTGCCCGTTCCAGGGTGTCGAGGGTAATCGAGTCATTCATCTCAGCCTTCTCAACAGCAACAACACGTGGCTGACTGACGCCCATTCGTTTACCCAGTTGCCCAGTTGTCATGCCAAGAGCTTCCCTGACTGCCTTGATCCAACCTTTCTGAGGACGTGACAGGGCATTAAAATCCCTTAATGCACTTAATCGTTTATCAAGCTGTCGACGGGCAGTCGAGCGATCTTCCGGACGCATAATAAATAACCTATATATTATTAAATATTGCTTAAAATATAGCATATATATTATCATAAATAAATTATTTAATAATGTATATATTATAATATGAGTTAGATGAAGATGCGTTCTCTTCATTTTCAGCAGATAGAAAGGTCGCGCTTTAATGCTGGATCATTGTGCGGGACTTTTGCGGGAATTAGTTATGCTTCGTTATGCACGGTGCGGGAGTATTGCAACGGACGCCCTCGGAATACATTAATTAAAACTATATGTTAGTGTTTCAGTCGCTGACTACGAACCAGGCGGTCAGGCGTTCGAATCGTCTCGGGCGCGCCAAATAATCAAGGGGGCATTTCAATCCTTAGTGAGAATAGGGAGTGTATTTGTGCCAGCACCGGATATAAGCCAATGCCTGTACGATGATTGTGATCTCGACCAAGCCTATCATTCCAGTGTCTCCTAGCTGACTGTTAACAGTAAGAGCATGTGGTACACGTGGGGATTTTCTGAGGCTTGACGCTGTGCGCCAATTGTTTGACTAGACAATAATACTTGGAAGTTAAAGTTCGGAATGTGGCATAGATAGCATGTAAAATGCATTCGGTTTTGATAATGATTTACCCGACTCTTTACCCTGAGCCACAAGCATCTTGGAAATCAGCAACCAACGCCACGAAATGCCACTGATTGCCTGTCACGAGTGTGACATGTTGCAGCGTCAGCCTGCCTTGCAGCATCATGGCAGTGCGTTATGCGGACGCTGTGGGGCAGTCTTGTTTAAAAGCATTCCTGATGGTGTTGACCGTGTTATTGCACTCGCGCTTGCAGGGCTGGTGTTGTTTGCAGTTGCCAATGTGTTTCCGTTTCTGGCTTTTGAGGCGGGTAGTCAGACAACACAAACTACCCTGTTTACCGGCGTACGCGAATTGTATGCACAGGGAATCTGGGTGCTTGCCGGACTGGTGTTTTTTACCTGCATACTGGCGCCCCTGGTTCAGCTGATCCTTATGATGTATATCTTTGTACCGATCAAGATTGGCAAAGTGGCCCAGTTCACTAAACCGGCCTACCGGCTGCTGCGGCATATGCAGGACTGGAACATGATCGATGTGTTCATGATGGGCATACTCGTAGCGCTCGTGAAGTTGACCAAAATGGCAACCATCATTCCCGGTGTTGCCATGTGGTCATTCGTTGTACTGATTTTTGTTGTCACCGGCGCATCAGCGTCGATTGACGGTCGGGTTATCTGGGATCGCCTGGAGAAAACAAAATGACTCAGGCTGGTTCTGCACTGAGCGTCTCAATGACGGGTTGCCACACCTGCAATCAGGTCGTCCGAATTGGCAAAAATAGCCATCATCAGGGATTGCGGTGCCCACGTTGTGGCACGAAATTGCATCCTCGGATTCACAACAGCCTGCTGTTGACATGGATGCTGGTGTGTCTGGCATTCGTGTTATATATCCCCGCCAATGTACTGCCCATGACACGTGTTGTTGCTCTTGGACAGGCACAGGAAGATACCATCATGAGCGGAGTGATTTACTTCATTCAGCACGGCAGCTGGTATATCGGCCTGGTGATATTCATTGCCAGCGTGTTCGTGCCTATGCTCAAGCTGGCAATGCTGATGTTTCTACTGATTTCAGTACAGCGTAAATCGCAATGGCGACCGCGTGAGCGCACTCGAATTTACCGCATTACAGAGTTGGTGGGGCGCTGGTCGATGCTGGATATTTATGTCGTTACGATACTTATAGCATTGGTTAGCCTCGGCGTGTTTGCAGATATTGATGTCGGTCCTGCTGCCATATTCTTTGCCGGGGTCGTCGTACTTACAATTTTCGCAGCAAAATCATTTGACCCACGTCTTATCTGGGACAATATCGAAACAGAACAGAGCAGCCTGCCGCCTGAGGAACAAGGAGCTAAGTACATTGATAGATAATATCCCTGAAGCCATCGTCACGAAGAAAAGCCGTTTTTCTGTCGTCTGGCTGATCCCGCTCGTGGCACTGATGATTGGCGGCTGGCTGACATTCAAGTATCTGTATGAAAAAGGTGTTGTCATCCAGATTGAATTCAGCTCTGCAAATGGACTGGCGGCTGGCAAGACCAAGATCAAGTACAAGGATGTCGAGATTGGTGTGGTTGACGATATCAATTTCGGTCCCGGGCTNGCCAACGTCATTGTGACGGNGACAGTAGATAAGGAAATGCGCCAGCATCTCAATGACACAACGCGTTTCTGGGTGGTGCGTGCACGTGTCGCTGCGGGTGAAGTATCGGGCCTGGGAACTTTACTGTCTGGCGCCTATATCGGTATGGAGCCGGGAGAAGGCAAGAAAAAACAAAAATCCTTCAGGGGGCTGGATAAGCCACCCGTGCTGCTATCCGAGGATCACGGCAGCCGATACAAGCTAAGTTCTGAAGCATTACATTCCTTCGATGCTGGCGCACCTGTATATTATCGGCGCCTGAAAGTGGGTGAAGTCATCAGCTACAAGCTCAATGAGAAAGGAACAACATTCGATATAGAAATATTTATCAAGAAACCGTATGACCAACTGGTGCATGAAAATACCTTGTTCTGGAATGCCAGCGGCATCGACGTCAAACTGGGTGCGGACGGTTTTGAGATGCACTCTGAATCCATGCTTGCTCTGCTGCTGGGCGGGCTGTCTTTTGACAATCTCGAAAAAGAAAATGGGCCGCAGGCAAAATCAGGTACGGAATTCGAGCTTTTTAAAAACAGGGCAGCAGCCACAAGCATAGAATATAGACGCAGTGACAAGCAATTCAGACTTTACTTCGATGGATCTGCCCGTGGGTTGAATGTTGGCGCACCTGTAACGCTGCGTGGAATTACGCTCGGATATGTGACGGATGTGAAACTTGAATACGATATGCGTGACAATAGTTTCAAGATACCTGTTACCGTCGAATTTGAACCAGGCAGACTGCAAATCATCGGTATGGAATCACCAGATGATGAGCCGCCCTCAACGGAAGATCTTGTAAAACATGGCCTGAGAGCTCAACTACGTTCAGGCAATATCCTTACCGGCCAGATGATTATCGACTTTGATGTATACCCGGATGCGAAGCCAGCTGAGGTGAGGCATGAGGGTGAATATATGGTCCTGCCTACCATCTCAACATCGATGGAATCGATCAAGAACAGCCTGTCCGATATTATGGAGAAAATCGGCAAGATGCCGCTCGATGAAATTGGTGTCAATCTGAATGGCGTACTCGAGGGAGTCAATACAATTGTCCACTCGAATGATGTCAAAGAGATTCTGACAAATATTAATGAAGCCACCGCCCAACTCAACGAAACTCTGGCTCAGGCCGAAGTCGTTGCTTCTGGCCTCAGTGAAGATTCTGATGCCTATCAGGAACTGGTCAGGACAATGCACGAATTGTCTGGCGCTGCCAGGTCATTGCGCCAGATGGCTGAATACCTCGAACGTCATCCTGAAGCCTTACTGAAAGGCAAACCCAAATAGGAACAGTGGAAATGCCAACAAGAAAACTTTGCACAATTATTCTTACTGTCGGGACAATGCTGCTTGCTGCATGCGGTACCACACCGCCAACGAGGTTCTATACGCTCAGCGCTGAAGCGCAGCAACAAACTGCGGCAGACAAGACCAGGAGTGTGGTAGTGGGAATAGGGCCCATCGAGGTTGCACCGTATCTGGAGCGCAACCAGATAGTAACGCGCACCGGGCAGACCCGCCTTAACCTGACCGAATTCGATCGCTGGGCTGAACCGATCGAGAACAATATTGCCAGCGTCCTGGCGCAAAATCTTTCTCGTCTATTGCCCACAACGCAGCCCATCGTGCGGCCATGGGCAGATGCCGGCGCCGAGTATCATGTGCTGGTCAAGATCCTGCGCTTTGACAGCAACCCGGGGGGGGATGTGCAGCTTAATGTCAGCTGGGGGATCCAGCAGAGTAGTACTCGCAGCATGCCGGTAATACGCGAGGCAAAAATCTCACAGCCATCAGCCGGGGAGAATTACGAAGCCATTACAAAAAATATGAGTGTGGCACTGGCGGTACTTAGTGAGGAAATTGCATCGGAACTGGGCAAGTTGATTAATTAACGTCAAGCCAACAGATAAAGCAGCGGAAATGTCGCACACCGGATTGTGGCGACGATATGGGAAAAGGATTTATGCGGCCTCTATTTGCAGCGCCTTCCTACAAACCATGAGGCGCCAATGATTACTGCAATAACAAAACTATAGGCAAGATATTCCATCTCGGTTCTCCTGTTATTTAGACAACAGAATATTATCATAAACTAATATAGATAGGATATCTCATTACGCCAAAAGGTTGACCGTGAATTTATGAACGGTATGTGGGGAGTGAATATTTCTGCACCATCACATTGCGTGAGAGTGTATTTCTTAAATCAAATCAGCCTGTCAGGCAGTTATGCAGATGCTGCTCCAGTCTGAGATGCGAACCCAGCCATCTCGTAGCTCGCCGCTTGTTCGTCTTTCTGCAAACGCGCGACGTTCAAGGCCACCATCGGAAAAGTACTCGAGTGAATGGCTTAGTCTGCGGTCCCAACCAACTCTGCGGTCTGTTCGACGACGATAAAAATCTCTACGATCCTCACCACCCGTAGCCAGGTAATATTCAGGGTCCTGTTCCCTGCGATCTGACCCTGCTCTCCTGTTATTATTGTCTTCTGATGTCAGGCCAGATTGATGTTGTACACCAGTCATGGTTATCCTCCGTAAAAGCGGTTCAGTGAGTAGGACAACTAATGCTTTTACTAGTTGCATTGTACCACAGAGGCGTTTTTTAGCGTAATTTGGACAGTGGTTGCTTATCCCGGTTTGACTGAATCTAGATGTTTCAGGTAAGCCTTTATTTTTAATTGAAATGTGAAGATTGGAGAACAGCAGTAAGTGATGAGTCGTGCGGAACAGGTTCTGGAGAAGATTTTCGGCTTTAACTCGTTCCGGGAAAATCAAAAAGACATTATTCAGGCATTGCTGGATGGCAAAGATGTACTGACACTGATGCCGACAGGTGGTGGTAAATCGCTTTGTTACCAGATTCCCTCCATGGTCCGGCCCGGCACCGGCATCGTCATATCCCCTCTGATCGCGTTGATGGAGGACCAGGTCAATGCACTGAACCAGCAGGGTGTGAGTGCTGCATTTCTGAACTCCAGCCTGGAAATGCACGAACAGAGAAAAATTGAACAGTCCTTTCTGGCCGGGAAGTACGATCTGCTTTACGTAGCACCGGAGCGCCTTTTGACGGGACGTATGCTGGCTTGCCTGGAACAAAGCGAAATTGCCCTGTTCGCAATTGACGAAGCGCATTGTGTCTCTCAGTGGGGGCATGATTTTCGCAAGGAATACCAGCGTCTGAGCATTCTTCATGAGCGCTTCCCGGAAGTCCCGCGCATTGCGTTAACAGCAACAGCAGATTCGCGCACACGCAAGGAGATAATCGAACAACTGGACCTGGGTGAGGCTGCCATATTTGTCAGCAGCTTCGACCGGCCAAATATTCGCTACACCATTACAGATGGGCAGAATGCACGTGAGCAGCTGTGGCGGTTTCTCAGCAATGAGCACCTGAACCAGTCTGGAATTGTCTACTGTCTGTCACGCAAAAGCGTAGAGAAAGTCGCTGACTGGCTGAACACCAAAGGCAGCAAGGCTCTGCCTTACCATGCGGGTCTATCTGCCGATGTCCGCCGCATCAATCAGGAACGCTTCCTGCGCGAGGACGGCCTCATTATTGTCGCTACCATCGCTTTCGGCATGGGCATTGACAAGCCGGATGTGCGTTTCGTTGCCCACCTCAATCTGCCGAAGAGCCTGGAGGCCTACTACCAGGAAACCGGTCGAGCCGGCCGGGATGGTGAGCCTGCCAACGCATGGATGGCATACGGCCTCCAGGACGTGATTATTCTGCGCCAGATGATGCAGGATTCGGACGCCAATGATGTGTTCAAACGCGTCGCCCACCAGAAACTTGAAGCCATGCTCGGGTTGTGTGAGCTGACCAGCTGCCGGCGTCAGACCTTACTGGCCTATTTTGGCGAGGTCATGGGTGAGTCCTGTGGAAATTGCGATAACTGTCTGTCGCCACCGGAAACCTGGGATGCCGCATTGGCGGCTCAAAAGGCTTTGTCGGCGATTTATCGAACCGGGCAGCGCTTCGGGGTGAATTACATCATCGATGTCCTGACCGGCAAGGACGATACCCGCATTCATAATAATCGTCACGACCAGCTCAATGTCTACGGCATGGGGCAGGAATTAAGCGGGGTTGAATGGCGCAGTGTCTTCCGGCAATTGATTGCACTTGGCTATATTGAAATAGATGCAGAAGCGCATGGCGCGCTGCGGCTTTCCGAAAAGTGCCGTGGATTACTGCGTGGCGACCAGGCTCTGGATCTGAGGAAGTATAAACGGCCGGTGAAAAAGCCCCGAAAGCTTGCTGCGATACAGCGAGAACAGCTGGCGGATGTAGACGAGGCTTTGTTTGAAGAGCTCAGGGAACTGCGCCGCAGGCTGGCTGCAGAGCAGGGTGTGCCGCCCTATATCATTTTCCACGATAGCACTCTGGTTGAGCTGGCGCGGAACAAGCCAGATAGTCAGGCTGCCATGCGGGAGATCAGCGGTATTGGTGACAGTAAGCTGGAGCGCTATGGTGATGCATTTCTGGACGAAATAGCCTTGCATGCGGCACCAGTACAGCCCGGTATGTCCGGCTAACATCGTTTCACACTAATTAATGTCTTTTCTAGCTATGCCAGTGGTGAGTGTCTATACTGATATCAAATTGAATAATCACAATATTTTGTTGCCGTCAGGCGACAGAAATTGGTGGGTAAATGACTAAAAAAAACGAAACACAAGAAGAAAACTTCGACTCTGCGGCGATTTCCGATGACGAATCCCGTTACCTGGAACAAACTGCACTGCTGGGGCTTGAGTACGTCCTGTCGGATTTCACCAAGCAATTCCAGAGAAGTGCACGACGCTGGGAGTTGATGGCCTATCCGGCCATGGTTGTCTTCGGGCTGCTCGCAATATCCGGTTTCTGGCTGATCTATAGCCTGACCAAGGACATGAACAAGATGTCAGACAGCATGGACCCCAATATGGGACCAAATCTTAGCGAAATGTCCAAAAACATTGCTGATCTCGACGTTACAATCAGGGTTATGTCTACGCACATCGCATTAATGTCTAAAAACATCAATACCATGAATACGGCAATTCAGGGTATGAGCCTTGATACAAAGAATATGTCAGCAAAGCTGAATGTCATGGAGCCGCTGTTGTTCAATATGGCGGAGATGAATCAGTCCATGAAGCAGATGACTTTCACCACAGGCATAATGTCACACGACATGAACAAGATAAGCCGCCCGATGCGCTTCATGAACAGCTTTGTACCATAGGGAGAGGGAGCCTCTTAGCTGTACACTACTTTCTCAGATAGATATCCGGCCAGTTATCATTGCCTGTGTGGTAGCTGATTCGCACCGCTTCACTGGCAGCTGTACCGATCTTCCACAGGAACATCTCGTAGTCTGCCGAATCGTGGGCATGCCCGCCGGCACTAGCTCCAAGCACCATGTAATCGCCGGTATTCGACACCTTCGGAAAATATTCATGGCTGTAGGCGCCCGGCAGATCCAGCCAGGATTTTAGTCTCTTGTCCTTCAAATCGTAGCGGAGGATTTTGTTGTGCATTCGTCCACCGCTGCGTTCGTCTACCAGGTACAGGTAATCTGATTTTGGTGACCAGGTTAGCTGGCAGCCATAACCAATCTGGCTTTTGATGCCATCCGGGTAGGGAACCACTACTGTCATTCGGCGGGCCTTTCGAAAGGCGACTGCCATCTCATTACGCACGTTGCTGTAGTTCGGCGTTTGCAGCATGACGCCTTTGGGGATGCGCCCGGTCCCGCTTTTGAACAGCACACGTTCCTTGCCTGACTTCACATCGATTTCGACAAACTGCTCTATGTCGCGCTGGAAATAGACCTTGCTGCCGTCTTCCGACCAGGTGGGTGTATTGCCGCTGCGCGCGAGCATTCTCTCCTTGCCACTTTTCAGGTCGAGCAGTACGACATCCCAGGCTGCAGGCTCACCATGCGAAACCCAGGTTTTCTTGCCGCGCGAAAATACCAGTTGTTTGCCATCAGGTGAAATACGCGGGAAGTATTCAGAATTCGGATGCTTTGTCAGGCGGGTCAGCTTCCAGTCAGGCAGCGACAGCTTCATGATGTCGTGATTTCCGAAGCGGTTTGAGCTCCACACGATGAAGCCATCGAGGTCACTTGTCGCCTGTCGGGCCTTTTTCTGTTCTGCCGTAGCAGTGGCGGCCAGTTTACCCGCAGGTGGAGGTACGAGGTAACGGGATGCTTTGAAGTTTCCATACTGACTGACCAGCAAGGCCATTCCGCCAGCAACAGCCAGCAGTGATGCCAGCGTCAGCCAGGGTCGGTTCGATGATGGGGCGGTGATTGAGGTCATATGTATATTCGATGCCATGAAGTAGAAGAGAATCATACCAACACCGCCAAGAAAATAATCGATTGACTGGCTGGATATGTGCATCGCCAGCAGGGCAATGGCGGAATCAACAGCTGGATAACCGAGCATGGTCAGCGCCATCAACCCGCCTGCCTCGTAGCTGCCAAAGCTCATGAAAGTCGGCAAGGGCACGCTGGCCATTGCTTCCGATGAGATCAGCGTTGACAGGATTTCCCATGGCGCCAGCGATTGCAGCGATGTCATGGTCGGCACAGTTACGGCCATAAACAGGCAGTACAGGGCAGAGTATTTGGCAATTCTGACACCTGCAGTCAGCAGCAATGCCCGACCGAGTATCCGGTGGCGCCGCGTTTCTTCAAAGGCGTCGTGAACCTCCGACACAAATGCAGCAAACTTTTGCAGCCAACGTGATGTTTTCGCTTCACTCCATTTTTTGAGCATAGTGGTGACAAGCGTAAGTACAGGGAACATCAATGCCAGCACTACGCCAACAGCTACGATGACAACCAGTGCTATCGGCAGCATGCCTTGCTGCATGGCGGCATTGGCAAGCGGGATTGCACTCAGCAGTAACAGGACTGGAACCAGTATCGCCACATCCAGTACGATGCTGAGTGACAGCGATGAAATGCAGGCGTTGGCACGTACGTTGTAGCCGCGATTCAGCATCGCTATGAACAGCAGTTCACCGAGGCGTGCAGGCAGCATATCCACAACCATGTTGCGAATCATGGTCACTAGATACATATGCCCGAAATGCGGCACATTGGGCTCGCCTGCTGCCCGGATCAGAAGCTGATAGCGCAGCGCACGGAATACCGTCCCGACCAGCTGTATGCCAAGATATGCCCACAGCAGTGAGAGCGGCATATTACGTATCGTACCGCTCAGGGTTTCCAGGTTAACCGTGTGGCCGGAGGCAGCAACGATCCCAAGGAACAAACCAATCAACGCCAGAGACGTCGCGACGGACAACAGCATGCGCCAGTTGAAAAGCGCAGCGAGAATTTGTCTGGCGTAACTCATGGTGTTTTTAGTCAGTCATCCCGGCGAAGGCCTGGATCCAGGGTGTTCAGGAGTTTACTAGATTCCGGCCTTCGCCGGAATGACAGTCGCTGCTACCATTTGGACGGCAGCCGCTTCAGTATCACTATCGCGTCTTTGGTCGTTTCGATATAGCCGCCCGTTTTCAGGTCTTTCATGATGCGGCTGACCATTTCCCTCGATGCACCCACCATGTTGGCGATATCCTGTTGAGTCAGCTTGGGCTCAACGCGTTTCTGCTCACCGTCCCCATGAGCGAGAGAGAGCAGGGTCGTCGTCACTCTGCCATACACATCCAGCAGGGCCAGGCGTCTAACGGTATCTGTTACTTCGCGCAGTCTTACAACCAATGCTGACATTAGCTTGATAGATATTTCCGGGTGTTTCCTGAGCACTTCACGGAAATCAGGCCCTGAAATAATCGAGAGTTTGGTAGTGCTCATGGTAATTGCAGAGGCTGAGCGCGGCTCTTTGTCGATCAACGCCAGCTCGCCAAAATAATCCCCCGGCTCAAGGATATTGAGCAGCATTTCGCGGCCTTCATCGTCGCTGATGTAAATTTTAATCTGGCCCTCACTGACAACGTACAGCGAATCGGAGAAATCACCTTCCGTAATCACGATGGTATTTTTGGGGAAACTGCGCGTATTGAGATGTGAGGCAAGGACTTCCTGCTCGCCATCGGTCAGGCTGGAGAAGAGGGGAATGCGAGATAGATCAACGGTCATTTACGGAGCCTGTGTAAATAATTTGTCGGTACGCTACTATGATGAATTGGGCAATGCAAGTTTGTCGCCAGTACCTTATCATCAACAATTAAAATGACACCAAGAGGAAGGTTTGGAACAGTTGATCAATCTACAAAAACGCTTGCCATATTGCGCGGCAAGAGGTCTGTTATTTCTGGTATTGTCGGTCCTTGCACTCACTGCCGCCGCCGAAACTACCATCCTTCGTGATGACTGGTATCTCTCACAACCAGACAATAAAGCCACGCTTCAGCTTTCAGGTCACAGAACCGAGAAAGCAGCAAAAGCCTACATCAACAAGAACAGGATAACTGGCAAAGTTGGCTACTTCAGCACGCGGTTTAATGGCAAGCCGTGGTTTGCTGTGACTTACGGTGCTTACAATTCTCTGGATGATGCCCGCAAGGGACTGAAATCACTGCCTGAGTCACTGCGTACTCATGCACCCTGGCCACGCAAATTCTCCGCTATTAAACCACTTGTCGATGCATCTGTAGCAAGCAAGGCACCGCCGGTGCCGGCGCCACCCGCACCGGTCATAGAACAAAAGAAAGTTGTTCCTGCTGCTGTGGGCGATGGGTCGCTCAAAGTAGCACAGGCAGCATACGACAAAGGTGATTACAAACAGGCCTATGATCTCTGGTTGCTCGAGGCCGGCAAGGGCAATGCCGAGGCACAGTTTAACATTGCTGTCATGTACAGCCGGGGTGAAGGCATCGCGCAGGATAATGCTAAAGCGATTGAGTGGTATACAAAGTCTGCAGAAAAGGGCCATGCTCCGGCACAATATAACCTGGGTGCAGCTTACCTTGATGGTCATATCGTCAAGGGTAATGAAACGCTGGCCGCATCCTGGTGGCTTAAGGCTGCTAAGCAGGGTTTCGTACAGGCACAGTTCAATATCGGTAGCCTGTACTGCCGTGGGATAGGCGTGCTCCAGGACGCCGACCAGTGTATGTACTGGTATGGCAAGGCGGCTGACAACGGAGATGAGCATGCGCAGAAAATGCTTGCCAGCATTAAGTCCAGTGAGGCTAAGGTACCGCCTGAAGCCAAACCAGAGCCTGAGCCTGAGCCTGAAAAAAGCAAACCTGCTGCGGTTGTCAGTAAGGAACCAGCTAAAAAGAAGGAACCCG
>JGI24024J18818_10000495_pt1 | contig 14988 bp, 14 predicted proteins | sample Cruoilmetagenom2_FD_18818 | JGI IMG/M metagenome (IMG submission 18818) | reverse complement strand
TTCTGCGGAATTGAGCGGTCCTCGAATATATATCAAGCGGGATGACCAGACTGGACTGGCTCTAGGAGGAAATAAAACCAGGAAGATAGAATACTTTATGGCCGACGCACAATCCCATGGTGCACGCACAATCATCACTACCGGTGCAGCCCAATCCAATCATTGCCGCCAGGTAGCGGCTGCAGCCGCCCGTCTTGGGTATGACTGCTTTTTGGTGCTAACCGGTGATTCTCCAAAAATAACTTCTGGCAATTTTTTGCTTGACTATCTATTAGGGGCAGAGATTGTTTGGACTGATGTGGAGAGCCGTGATCAGACACTGAATGATGTATTTCAAGATGCGTGGGATCGCGGCAGGAGGCCATATCTCATTCCGTACGGTGGGTCGAATCCATTGGGCGCGGCAGCTTATCTGGCTGCGCTCCAGGAATTGGACGAGCAAATTAAATTAGGGGAGACCCCGATGACCGAACACCCGGATTGGATTGTGTTCGCATCTTCTTCTGGAGGAACCCAGGCAGGGCTGGTACTCGGTGAGCGATTCTTAAATTATGATTGCAAAATACTAGGGATCAGTGTGGATGAACCGTCAAATAAGCTCAAACATATTGTGTCCAGATTGGCAATGGAGACAGCAGTCTTCCTGGGTATTGATATTCAAGTGTCTGAAGATGAAATTTTGGTAAATTCGGATTACACTGGTGGTGGTTATGGCGTTCTTGGGGAACGAGAAAAAACTGCCATAAAGTTATTTGCTCGAACGGAGGGATTACTGCTTGATCCGGTGTATACAGGTCGAGCAGCCGGTGGAATGATAGCTCTGATACATTCTGAATATATCGGGAAAGACGATAGTGTATTGTTCTGGCATACTGGCGGGGCGCCTGCTTTGTTCGCTGACAAATACCAGGATCTGGCTGGTTAATAAATTACCCCTTCTTTGAACGATACATCTCACTGATAAAATTAGATAACCAGCGTCGCAGGTACACCCGATAAGTATAAGATTTGATTTTTGATCCGGCAGCTACAGCGAGCTGGATATCAGGGATTTCAAAACTATAGGTCTCCACCTGATATTCCTCTAACAACAGCCTGGTGGAGTGCTCTAAACCTGGCACCAAGACGCTCAAGGTAGATGTGTGCTCAGCCAGCGTCTTCGTTGCAGCAGGGTGATGTCCGAGGCGCCTGAGAGCGGCATTAATTTGCGTGTACTTCATACGATTGTCCGGCTTTTAATATTTGTTTTGCACGAAATGATGAGAATTCCGAGGTACCATCAGGATATTCAATAATATCCACATTTGCGTTTCTACTCACCCACACTGGCTGAGAAGGGGAGAGCAGCGTGGTTGTGTTGGTTAGGGATATCCACGAGATTGCCTCAATTTCATAGTGGGGGGTACCAGTCGAAGATAATGTGTCAGGTGGTATGTGTAATATGGTTTGGGTACCCGCGGTACTTATACCCGATTAAAATCCAGGACTGCATTAAATACATGCATTTATGGATATATATCAATAGAACTAATGATGTTTGTCATTTATTAGAGAAATTAAATGAGGAGTGTGCATAAATAAGATGACATAGTCGAAGAGATGGTAAAACCTCTGGTAATCTGCCGAGATTGCCGGAGGTGAAATAATGGAACTGCCATCCCAAAACGACTATGTCGAGACATACTTTACACTGTTTGAACAATTTCAACAAGGCCAAGACCGACCAGCAGGCCGGGGTCGATCATACACATACGAAGATCAAATACTGATCATATTCTTTACAATGATGATGATAAAGCGGATCACGGCGTTCAAAACACAACATCGCTGGCTAAGTAGGCATCCAAAAGAAGCACAGCGGCTTGGCATTGAGATTGTTCCTCATCGAACCACTTTGTCACGGCGCTTCAAGCGATTGTACGAGACCATCCAGGTATTCACATTCTATGTGGGATGGTGGGCTGAAACGCTCAGTCCAGTATTCCGCAGCCGTATGCTCGTTGAAGACGCCAGCTTGTTTAAGGCCTTGGGGCCTGTGTGGCATCAATCAGATCGCAAAGTCAACCGCATCCCAGAGAAACTGCGTCATCTAGATACCCATGCCAGTTGGGGTAAAAGTGCTTATCATGGCTGGGTATACGGCTATTGCCTGCATCTCACCTGTAACCGAGCTGGTTTTCCCAAGCTGGTACAGGTTGAGACGGCTAGCCTGGATGAAAGCCATGTCTTGGAACAGAAATCAGAGATGATTTTTCAACTGGACCCGCAAGCTTTGACCGCGGATAATGCTTATCACAAAGCCATGCGTGTCAGAAACTGGGCCAAAGCCGGCGTCCTTCTACTCACGCCAGCAGCAAACTGGAAAAATGGCCGTTATGCCCAGGCCTATCATCAGTTGATCAAAAAGCCACCGTTCCGTGAATGGTTGGCTTGCCGCAAAGTAGCCATCGAACCCGTATTTGATCTGTTTGCTAAAGTGCTGGGTACTACCAATAATCAAAAACAACTACCTGTTCAAGGTCTGGCCAATGTCCGAACTTTTTTGTCCTTGGGTGTTTTGGCTGTGCAAATGGCTATGATCATCAACAACGTTTGGCACCTACCTTTCAGGCAAATTTCTAACTTCATGACCGTATTCAGTTGAGGAATTATGCACACCCCTCAATTAATTATGGTAAAATTTACTGCATTAAATCCCCACTGGTATCGGGAGGATTATACGCGATAGGCGTAACACAATTCCGGCACAAAGGAGCGTACATGCTGAGCGAAGAATGGTTATTTATAGGCATTTTTTTGATTCTTGCCCCGATTCTCCCCGCTGCTGCTTTAGTAATTCCGTGGTTAATTGCACCTAAGAAACCCAATAAAATCAAAACTGATACATATGAATGCGGTATTGAAACCGTAGGCGATACCTGGGTGCAGTTCAAAGTTCAATACTACATATTTGCATTGGTGTTCCTGGTTTTTGATGTAGAAGTAGTTTTTTTGTATCCCTGGGCGGTCGCATTTGATCTGCTGCCTATGTACGCCGTGTTAGAGGGTGTGTTATTCATTCTCATCCTTGTAGCTGGTTTGATCTACGCCTGGCGCAAAGGGGCATTGGAATGGGTCTAGTTTTTACAGACCTTATGAGAGTCGAGGCTGATGGAATATATCCTTCAGCCTTTGTGCTGTCCATATCACTGAATTGGATTATTGATTAGTTGAATAACATGTTTCATATCACTTGGATGGGAGCTTTATGATGGCAGATCCTCTTACGGGTATCGCAAACTGGCTGGAAAACCTACTCCTAGGTTGGGGATTAGCTGAAGGTTTTGTTACATTTCTCCTTGCAGTTTTGGGTGTACTTATCCTTGTAGTTTTTCTCCTCGTAATTGATATTATTTTGGTGTGGGTGGAGCGGAAGGTTGTAGCTCGCTTCCAAGATCGGTTAGGCCCGAACCGGTTGGGTCCGTTCGGTCTGATTCAACCTGTTGCAGATATTATCAAATTAATGATAAAAGAAGATATTACGCCAATTGGCGCTGATAAGCTGCTCTACAATCTAGCCCCACCGTTCGCTATGGCAGCTGTGCTTCTGATTTGGGCAGTAATCCCACTGTCATCGAGTGTGTTAGGGGCAGATATAAACGTTGGCGTGCTCTACATTGTAGCTGTTGGATCGATCGGAACCCTGGCGATTATCCTGGCGGGATGGGCGTCGAATAACAAGTATTCATTGCTGGGCGCTTTCCGAACGGTTGCACAAATGATTTCCTACGAAGTGCCGATGGTGATCGTACTATTAGTCCCAGTCCTGCTGGCTAATTCCATGGGTATAAGTGATATCGTGAACAGCCAGGGCGTTTGGAATATTTTTATCATTCCTTTGGGTGCGATCATTTTGCTGATAACTGCTATCGCAGAGATTGGAAGAACGCCATTTGATCTGTTAGAAGCAGAATCTGAGATTGTGGCGGGTTTTCACATTGAATATACTGGTATGAAGTTTGGTTTGTTTTACGCTGCAGAACTGCTGCATGCCTTGACGGTCGGAGCACTGTTTGCTACCTTGTTCCTTGGCGGATGGCGGGGACCGTATGCAGATCAATTCCCAATCTTGGGTGTGTTCTATCTCTTCTTGAAAGCCTTCATTATTTATTACGTAATTATGTGGATTAAATACACACTTCCGCGTATAAGAATTGACCACATGCTGAACTTCAACTGGAAAATATTAACCCCTGTCGCATTGACTCTACTGATCGTAACGGCAGTTACGGATAAACTCATTGAAGGTGTCTCCCCGGTACTCTATGTAGCCATCATGCTAATCATAAATGTAGTTATTGCATGGGTAATCGTGACAATCTTGCGCAACTACACAAAGTCTGAGCGTAAGCGTGTAGGGGAGGAACGCCCTGTTGCTCAACCACCAATGGAAACGCCAATAAGCGGATTGGATTAAACATTTTTGATCATTGACAATTATTTTGGAGTGTGCGAATGACAGCAGTGCAGATTATTTTTATCGTTGTCGCAGCAGTCACTCTGGGGGCTGCTATCATGGTAGTAACAACACGAAAATTGCTCCATGCTGCAATATGGTTGATTTTGACTTTATTTGGTGTGGCAATATTTTACGTGCTGCTTAATGCCGGATTTCTGGCGGTGGCGCAGGTGGTTATCTATATTGGAGCCATCGCTATCCTTATGATATTTGCCATAATGTTAACCAGGCAATTGGCGATTGATATCGGACCTCAGGTAAATCGAGGCTGGCCTTGGGCATTGTTGATATCGTTACTATTGTTTGGAAGCTTGATCTGGCTGTTTAGTAATTGGTCAGGAGTTTCAACGGAACTGCCAACTTTAAGTTCCAGGGTGGATCCATTGCGCGAATTAGGTGTTTCCTTAGTATCTCCTAATGCCTACGTGATACCTTTCGAATTGGTCTCGGTATTGTTGTTGGCCGCATTGATTGGGTCAATTATTGTAGCCTGGCCGAGGAAAGAAAATGAAGATTAGGAGGCGGATATGATCCCACTTTCCTGGTATCTAATTTTTGCAGCTGCGCTATTCTGTATTGGATTGTACGGCGTGCTGGCTCGAAAAAACGCTATCGCCATATTAATGGGTATCGAATTGATGCTCAATGCAGTGAATATAAATCTGGTGGCGTTCTGGCGCTATCGTGCACCCGATATGATCGCTGGACAGGCGTGGGCAGTTATGGTGTTTGCTGTTGCTGCAGCCGAGGTCGCAGTTGGTCTTGCATTGTTTATTTCGATATATCGAACTCGTAAGACTATCGCTGCCGACGAAATCAATTTGATGAAATGGTAATTTCCCAGCAGGATGCCGTCAGGTCGTATCACACTGATGGTTCCTGAAAATGCTCACTAGACGAGGAACTTTATGTCACTAGAAACCATTCTCTGGTTAATTCCGTTACCACCCCTCTTAGCATTTTTTATAATATTTTTGTTCACGTACCGCAATCGTGGTCTGAGCCATTGGACAGCTATTGGGGCAGCAGTGCTCTCCTGGGGTGGCAGTTTGTATCTCTTATGGCAGGCGTTAGGGATCGAGCATTTCGGAGAACACCCGATAACTGTCTCAATTCCATGGTTGCCCACAGGTATCACGTGGCTGAACATTGGTATATATTTTGATACACTGACTGCGGTCACTTTATTCTTCGTCGCGTGGACCGTATTAGCGATTATAGTGTACAGCGTCGGTTACCATAATTATGGTAAACCGAAGGGGGATCATGATGTGCCGGGTTTACCTCCCCATGGCGCAACAGTGACCGATGCTCATGGTCATAAGAAGACTGTAATGTCAATCGAGCCAATGTATGCTCGTTTCTTTGGCATGATTAGTCTGTTCGCGTTCGGTATGTATCTCCTGGTAGTGACTGATAACTTGCTTACACTATTCATAGGCTGGGAGATCATGGGACTGTGTTCGTACCTTTTGATCGGCTTCTGGTACGGCAAACCCTCTGCACGTAATGCGATGATCAAAGCATTTATGACCACTCGCGTTGGTGATATGTTCATGCTGCTGGGGATCGTTTATCTTTACTCCCAGACAGGAACCCTGAGCTATCAGGCGATCTTATATAACGAAGAAGTATTGGCGCAATTAGCATCTACACCGGCTGTATGGGGTTTATTTGGTCTTTCAGCGGCTGGGTTGATCGGTCTTCTACTGTTTTTTGGCACGATTGGTAAATCGGCTCAATGGCCATTACATACATGGTTACCGGACGCCATGGAAGGTCCTACCCCGGTTTCAGCCATGATCCATGCCGCAACGATGGTTTCGGCCGGTATCTATTTGATCATCCGGGTATTTCCACTGATCTCGGCTGGTATGGAGCACGGGCATTTGACGCCCACGATGGTCGTGATTGCAGTCATAGGGACATTCACTGCCCTATTTGCAGCGACAATAGCTATCGCCCAGAATGATATTAAACGGGTCTTGGCTTACTCTACGATCTCGCAGCTTGGTTTTATGGTGGCGGCAGTAGGCATTGGTGCGTATGTGGCAGCCGCGTTTCATCTGGTTACTCATGCATTCTTCAAAGGCCTGTTATTCCTTGACTCAGGTTCTGTCATACATGGTATGGAACACGGCGTATTTCATACCGGAGAGCACGTCGATCCTCAAGATATGTACAATATGGGCGGTTTGAGAAAGAAGATGCCGATAACATTCTGGACATTCTTGATTGGTGGTTTGGCTCTGTCTGGTTTCCCCCTCGTTGTGGCTGGTTTCTGGTCCAAGGATGAGATCTTTGCCGATGCATTTGCTCACCGTTATTGGGTGGTATTTATTACGCTTGCGGTGGCGGCATTTTTAACGGCTTTTTACACCGGTCGGCAGATTACACTTACATTTTTAGGCAAAGCAAGGACTCGGGCGGCTGAACACGCTCAGGAATCAAATTGGGTTATGACCGTTCCATTGATCGTGCTGGCATTTTTTACAGTTACGGTCGGTTGGGCTGGAATCCCTGGAGACTTTCCAATCATTGGTGGATTGATTCCAAGCTGGTTCCACGAGTTTGTGGGGTCGTCATTACTCGAACATCCGGAAGCAGTTGAATTCAGCTTCGTTCCTCTGCTAACATCACTCTTTGTAGCACTTGGAGGTTTAACTTTAGGGTATTTCATCTACAGGAAAGTAGAAGCCGGAGCCCCAGACCCGCTTGCTAAACCACTGGGCCCGGTGTATACGCTCTTGCAGAATAAGTATTATTTCGACGAATTGTACGATTGCCTGTTCGTACGTCCTTCCAAATGGATCTCAGAGCAATTTAGTTATTACTTCATCGACCGGAAAGTGATCGATGGCGTATTACACGCAATGGGGGCATTCGTTGGTTTCTTTGGTGGTTTTCTAAGGAATTACATCGACAAACCAATTGTTAATGGTTTAGGCGATTTTTTTGGTGAGAGTACCAAAAAAGTTGGGCAGCAATCTCGCTTGCTACAATCCGGGCGAGTTCAACAATACATGATCGTCGGTCTGGCAACACTGGCAGCATTTGTAACGCTTGTGTATTATCTGCTTGTTGGTGCCAAGTAAAGAGGAGCGATCTATGGAATTTATCACTGAACACTTGTTATCCTTGATACTGTTCACACCAGTTCTTTCGGCTGTTGTATTGATGTTTATTGCAGGCGATCAGGATAAGCTGATCCGCTGGGTTGCATTAGGACTCAGTCTGATCCCGCTGGCGTTGTCAATATTCCTGTGGGTAAATTTTAACTCTGATCAAGCAGGTTTTCAGTTTCAAGAACAATATACCTGGTACTCCCCCATAAATGCCAGCTACCACGTAGGCGTTGATGGGATATCCCTGACCATGGTGCTTCTAACTACGCTTCTTACACCGCTCTCAATCCTGGCTTCGTTCACGATCAAGGATAGAGTGAAAACCTATATGGTCTTGTTTTTTTTGTTAGAAATGGGGATGTTGGGTGTATTCCTGTCGTTGGATTTATTGATATTCTTCGTGTTCTGGGAGTTCGGTCTGGTCCCAATGTATTTCTTGATCAACCAGTGGGGCAGCGAAAAAGACACCAGAAAAATATTCGGCAGAGAGATCAATGCTCGTACCTACGCTTCCTACAAATTCATGATCTACACAATAGCCGGTTCTTTGGGGTTGTTATTGGCAATCCAGATGATCGGTGTGGTTACGGGCACTTTTGACTTACTTGAATTATATAGAGTTTGGCCTTCAATAAGTGAAGGAACACTGTTTGGAGTACCGGTTGTCACGGTAAAAGCATTCGCTTTCTGGGCATTTGTGGTTGCGTTTGCGATCAAAGTCCCCGTGTGGCCATTCCACACCTGGCTGCCAGACGCCCACACTGAAGCTCCCACGGCTGGATCGATGATTCTGGCGGGAGTGCTTCTGAAGCTCGGAGCCTATGGATTTCTCAGATTCGTCTTACCACTCTATCCTGAAGAATCACATCGCTACGCATTAGTCTTGGGCTTCTTGGCGGTAATGGGGATTATATGGGGCGCATTCTCAGCATATGGGCAAACAGATTTTAAACGGCTTGTTGCTTATTCGTCTGTCAGTCACATGGGATTTGTGGTCTTGGGCATTGCCGCGGCGGCTTATGCAATCAATACTCAAGATGCCGCGATCGCGCTTGAAGGTGCTGTCCTGCAGATGTTCAATCATGGTCTCTCCGCGGCTGCGATGTTTTTCCTGGTTGGTGTGCTGTACGAACGCACCCACACCAGGAATTTAAACGAATATGGTGGTCTATTCCCGTTGATCCCTGTGTACGGTGGGATCTTGATATTTACATCGATGGCTTCACTGGGTTTGCCAGGGTTGAATGGGTTTATCTCAGAGTTCCTGGTAGTAAGAGGGACTTGGCCAATATTCACACTTTTTACAATCCTGTCCACAATCGGGCTGCTATTTACTGGTGCCTATATATTGAAAGGCATCATGGGTGTCCTGCACGGGCCTCTGAACAAGGACTGGATAGGTCATGTATCAGAAATCAATCCAAGAGAGATATTTGTGATCGCCCCCCTGATGGTGCTTATGTTGTGGATTGGAGTATGGCCCGCCTGGATTTTAAATGTGATTGATAAAGCCGTTATCTGGTTTTATGGTATTTACTAGAGATTATTTATACAGGATACAAGAATTGGATCGAGGTGAACAATGCAATTTCCTGTTTTGAGTGTGATTGTTTTTACACCAATTATTGCTGCCATAATTATCTTGCTCATTCCCTCAGATCGTAAGACTGAGACTCGAGTTGCTGCCCTGGCAGCGGCAACTTTTGCGCTTGGTTTATCTATATGGGTATATTTCTCATACGATGTACAAGCCTCCGGATACCAGTTTGTTGAAAAATATGCCTGGTTACCACAGTTCGGAATATCTTATTTTGTAGGCGTGGACGGCATGAGTGCGCCCCTGGTCCTGCTGACTGGTCTGGTAATGTTCACCGGAGTCTTGATCTCATGGGGAATTGACGACCGACCAAGAGAGTTTTTCGCTTTTTTGTTCATTTTGGCCACCGGTGTGTTTGGTGTATTCGTCGCCCTGGATCTGTTTATGCTGTTTTTCTTCTATGAGATTGCCGTTTTCCCGATGTACCTTCTGATTGCCATTTGGGGCTGGAAGGTGACACGTGAGTACGCAGCGATGAAGCTGACACTATATTTGTTTATCGGTTCGGTGATCGCACTTGTTGGTGCATTGGGAATGTATTACGCCTCGGGTTTGGGTACATTCGACATGATCGCGCTGGAGGGGGCTGGATTTTCTGCCGCATTCCAGAAGATTGTGTTCCCCTTTGTTTTCTTTGGCTTTGCGATATTGGGCGGTATTTTCCCATTCCATAATTGGAGCCCGGATGGTCATGTAGCAGCACCTACGGCAGTCTCGATGTTCCACGCGGGTGTGCTTATGAAACTGGGTGCCTTCGCGGCTCTAAGGGTGGGGATTATGCTCTTGCCGGAGGGAGCCAAGTATCACATGTCTTGGATCATTTTATTGACTTTGGTAAATGTTGTGTATGGTGCTTTTATCGCGTTTGTACAAACAGATTTCAAGTACGTGATCGGTTTTTCATCCGTTTCCCACATGGGTTTGGTTTTGATGGGATTTGCTACTCTTACGAGCGACGGTTTATTAGGGGCGGGTGTTCAAATGTTCTCCCATGGGATCATGACGGCTTTATTCTTTGCTGTCGTCGGTATGGTGTATGACCAGACTCACACGCGGGAGATACCTAAATTGGGAGGAGTGCGTCTGGTAATGCCTATAGTCACGATCGCTTTTATTGTCGGAGGTCTAGTGAGTATGGGTATGCCTGGATTCTCAGGTTTCGTGGCTGAATTTCCGATCTTTATGGGACTCTGGGATTCGTACCCGTGGATTGCATGGGTAGCGGTGATTTCTATCGTTATTACAGCGGCCTATATCATTCGGATCATTGGAAAGGTATTCTTTGGAAAAATACCAGAAGAGTTCAAAGGTCACCTTCAAGACGTTCGGGTGTTGGACAAAGTTGCATTGGTGCTCTTATCGGCGATATTGATTATCGTGGGGATTTACCCGACCATCATGGTGCCAATGGTGCAATCTGGCGTTGAGAATGTACTACGCCTGCTGGGAGGTGCCTAAATGTTTGCTAACATTGATGCAACCATGATAAAAGCAATTCTGCCAGTGATCCTGGTTGTAGTGCTGGGAGCGATTGTCCTGGTTTTGGATTTGATCCTATCCGAAAAGAGCAAACGTAATCTCGGTTGGGTGACTGCTGTTGGATTGGGGATCATAATGTTCGTAGCGGTAGCTGTAGCTCCCAGCGGGGATGGAGAATTGCTGTGGGGTGGCATGATCCGGTACGATTTGATGAGCTTCATATTTATGGAGATATTCTTATTTGGAGCTGCCATCACAGCCTTGTTCGCCATGGATTTCCATACGATCAGCAAGCGTGGGGAGTTCTACATCCTCATGCTGGCATCGACTATAGGAATGATGCTGCTGGCGGCATCTGCAGATCTTATCATGGTTTATGTTGCCTTCGAGACAGTTTCTATACCCATGTATATTTTAGCGGGATTCTTCACCAGAGAAGAAAAGTCAACTGAAGCCGGGTTCAAGTATTTTTTGTTCGGAGCGATGGCTTCAGCGATCATGGTTTACGGATTAAGTTTGCTCTACGGATATTCGGGAACAACCAATATCTATGCACTCGCCAAACAGTTTCAAGCGAATGGTATTTCGGATGGTTTACTCATCGGCAGCCTGCTCCTTATTCTCGTCGGATTTGGTTTCAAGATATCGGCTGTACCGCTGCATTTTTGGGCGCCCGACACTTATGAAGGCGCCCCAACACCAGTTGCGGGTTTACTATCAACAGCATCAAAAGCGGCTGGCTTCGCAGTCCTGATACGCGTTCTGGTGGTCGCTTTTCCAGAAATCCAACGCGAGTGGGGTGCAATTATCGCCGCGATTTCTGTTGCTACGATGACGCTGGGAAATTTGACAGCCATAGCGCAGAAAAACATGAAACGCCTGTTAGCATATTCGTCAGTCGCTCATGCAGGCTATATTTTGATCGGTATCGCTGCCGTCTCGAAGACTGGTGTAAGCAGTTCGATATTTTATCTGATCGCTTATCTGGTTACGAACCTGGCTGCGTTCGGTATTGTTGCCGCTACTTGGCGCATTCTCAAATCAGATAAGATCGAAGATTATGCCGGGTTGAGCAGGCGCTCACCGTGGCTTGGATTGGCTTTGATGGTTGCTCTTCTTTCGCTGGCTGGTATGCCGCCATTTGCAGGCTTTATTACTAAGGTCTATGTATTTGCGGCAGCGGTAGATTCTGAGCTGATTTGGCTGGCGATAATCGGTGTCTTGAATGCGATTTTTGGTCTGTACTACTACCTGATAGTGCTGAAAGTAGTTTATCTCTATCGCTCAGACAATGATGATCAACCGCTTCCGGTTACAAGACCGTACGCCGTCGCCCTGGTCGTTCTAACTGCAGGCATTATCTTGATCGGTACCTTCTTCGCTCCCTGGTTTGGTTGGGCGACAACCGCAGCATCATCGATATTCTAATAAAGCTGGTGGTTGATTTTTAATATGTTATAGTCAAGTTAGGTATCAAAATTTTTATATCCTTAGTCACTTTTATTGACGCACGCTGAGTGATTATGTTACAATTCCTGAGCGATGAGTTCAAGTAATAAAAGGAACAGTAAAGATAAATCTCAATACGCCTTCAATATTACATTAGCTGCTGTTGCTGGTCAGGTAGGGTGTTTGACAACCCTCATCGTTTTCGCAGCATTATTAGGTGGTTTGTGGCTGGACAACCAATTTGACACCCGGCCGATGTTTACGGTTGGGTTAATGATTGTCAGTGTGCCAATTACACTCGTACTCATGTTCTGGATTGTCAGGAGAGCCACATCCCGTATGAGGACAAACAATGTGACAAAATTAGAATCAACCGAGAAGGAGGATTACGAGAGTGGATAATTCCAAGAAGAGGAGAATTCTCGGCATCCCAAATCGCTACATTGTACTGGCTTGTATCGTTTTTGGCGCTTTAGCTGCTTATGGGTTATATTACCCGGCGCTTCCGCATATTCAACTTCCTGCAGAAGCATATCCTGGTGATCCGTTGTTTACGCTTCCGGTCATTGGCGAATTTTACTGGACCAATACGTTAACGGCTACTGTCCTGGCAGATATAATTCTCATTATCATTGCCCTGGTTGTTCGCAGAGCTGTTAAGAGCGGAGAATTAGTTCCCAAGGGTTTTTCTGGAGCAATTGAAGCGATACTCGAAGGTGTACATAACTTAACTGAGTCTACGGCTGGCAAATGGACTAAAACGATCTTCCCATTCTTCGCGACCATCACTTTGTTAGTTCTAGTCGTAAACTGGATGGAATTGATCCCTGGCGTTGACAGCATTGGATATATCGTCCCGGCAGAACATGAAGGATATCCAGTTGAAGAGGTACTACCCGGTGTCGTAACTGTTCTAAGTGATAGAGACGCTGCAAAACGCATCGAAGCGGGTGAACACTTAGAGGGATATGTTGCTGAAGGAGACCATGCCGAAGGTGCCGGTTACGGATTGCTGCCTTATATACGTGTGGCGTCCACCGATCTGAACTTTACAGTAGCTCTGGCACTAATTTCTGTTGTAATGACTCAGGTGTTCGGTTTTCGTTCGTTGGGATTGAGTTATGCCGTAAAATTTATTAACGTAAAAGGGATTATATCGAAGCCCGGCTTCGGCATCATCGATTTCGGTGTGGGTTTACTCGAACTGATATCAGAGATCTCAAAAATCCTTTCGTTCTCCTTCCGTTTGTTTGGAAATATTTTCGCCGGTTCTGTACTACTTTTCGTTATTGGAACGTTGGTTCCGGTGTTGGCCCAATCAGCATTTCTTATGCTTGAGTTCTTTGTGGGTATCATTCAAGCTGTGGTGTTCGGTATGCTTACCATGGTATTCATGTCCCAGGCTGTTGCTGGGCATGGAGATCATGAAGAAGAGCATGCCCATTAATCAATCTGTGATTTTCGGGCAAAAAACAGCCCGGGTGACGAACAATTTCAGAGGCGGTTTCCCCGCCCGGATCAAAATTTAGGAGGCATAGAAATATATAATGGAAGTCGCAGCTGCAAAACTAATCGGAGCAGGACTCGCCATGGTTGGTACGATTGGCGCTGGAGTCGGGATCGGTGTACTGGTCAATGGGGCAGTCCAAGGTATTGCAAGGAATCCTGATGCAAGTGGTAACATCCAGACCAACATGATCCTGGGTATTGCGTTCACTGAAGCGGTAGCCATTTACTGCTTGGTTGTTGCGCTCTTGATCTTGTTTGTTGGATAATTCGTATTTGATGGATAAAAAGGAGGAAAGCCTTGGATGCATTAGGTGTAAACCTTGGTTACCTGTTCGTACAAATATTTAATTTCATTATTGTGTTTATAGTTCTTCGAGCCTGGGTGTACTTTCCGATACTCGGCTTATTAGAGAAACGACGCGAAAGTATCGCACAAGGTCTTGAAGACGCCCGAGTTGCGTCTGAAGCGCGTGAAAATGCCGAAGAAGAAGCTCGCGAAATCATCGCTAAGGCTCAGCTGGGAGCCACAGAAAAAGTCAAGGAATCCAGTGAACGAGCTGATATTGCCGGGCGCGATATTATTACACAGGCTGAGGAAGATGCAGTGAAAATTCGTCAAGATGCGCAGTCTGAAGCAGAACAAGAACGCGAAAGACTGTTATCTGAGGTGCGAGGTCAGATTGCGGCACTGGCGATGGCGGCGACTCAAAAGCTTGTAGGGGAAACATTAGATGAGCAGCGGCAGCATGCTCTCATTGATCAATTTTTCTCCGGCGTTAAATCCGGTGAAGTTGTTGTGTTGACAGATGAGACGCTCACAGGTCCTTCTGCCGAGATCATCAGTGCTGTTCCTCTCACGGATGATGAGAAGGATACGATCCGGAAAGATATTATTTCCAGGTCCGGCAGCCAAACCGTTTCTTTCAGAGTTGATCCATCTATACTTGGTGGTTTGGTTATTAAAGTTGGCGATAAAGTTTTAGATGGCTCGGTCTCTGGGCAAATGGAAAGCATGCGCCAGAGCCTGCATTAATTCAAACCAGGCAGGTAGAATTTTCCTGGAACTGGCATTTAATCCTCGCCTTTAAATAGTATAGAAGCGCCCAAGAAACGTTCCTCTTGGGCGTTTTTAATGTATTTGGTCCCATTATGTCATTATCTGCGAAACCAGGGTTAGGACAGCGAAAAATGCCCTTACAGAGTGTGATACAGGGCGTACCTGGAATTGTACGGAAGAGTCCAGATGATGTTCTGGTAAGCGGTGTGGCTTATGATTCGCGCGATGTCAGTCCAGGAAATATATTTGTCGCTTTGAAAGGTGTGGTTGTCGA
>JGI24024J18818_10000493_pt1 | contig 14994 bp, 13 predicted proteins | sample Cruoilmetagenom2_FD_18818 | JGI IMG/M metagenome (IMG submission 18818) | reverse complement strand
CGAGCCGTTGACGGCACGCCGAGACGCTTTCGGCGTCGAGGGGCGAAGACGCCGCTGGCTGGATGAAGAAGGGAGGGAGGACGGACAATGTACGCTCGAAAGCCAAAGCCGGTTCGTGAACCCCCGGCGGCGTTTTCCATCGAGCGATCGGCGAGCATCACGGTGCTCCGATTCCACGCCCTCGACATGCTGGCATGGTCCGAGCTGAGCCTGGCTGGGGAGCTGTGGGATTTCTTCGAGACCGAGGGTCGCGATCCGAACCCGGTCATCTTGATGCTCGCTCCTCCGGGCCTCCTCGACAGGCGAAGCCTTGAAAGGCTGATGCGTGGCTCCTCGGACGAGGACGCGCGCGCCGATTCGGAACTCAGTGGGCGGATTGTGCGCGAGGAGAACATGATCCACAGGCTTATCGAAAACATCCGCGGGCTGGATTCGTTCGTCGTCGGAGGAGTCTGCGGCGAGGTCGCCCTGCGGGCGGCGGCGCCGTTCTTTGCTTGTGACTACCACATTGCCGGCTCGGACTCGGTCTTCGTCAACACGACACAGGACCTCCCCCTCGTGCCGCTTGGTTGCTTGCCATGGTTGCTGACAAGAATGGTAGGCGGTGCGAAGACAATGCAGCTCTTGCTTGACGTTCCGAGGCTCTCAGCCGCTGATGCCCATGATCTCGGTCTGGTCAACCACGTCACGGCGCCCGATCGGTTCGAGGACGAGGTCCTCGAGGTCGCAGAGCGACTTGCATCCTTGCCCCGAATGACTCTCGTCCGCCTGAAGCGGTCGATCATCGCGTCGTGTGAGGACCTTCCCACCTACCTGGAGCGTGAGCGAAGCTGGACCGGACACTACGGCGCCCCGCACGGGAAGGAAGTATGAGTCGGCAGAGCGAGCCGGACCTTGGAACGCCGGAGGGCTGGGTTGCGCTTGACACCATTTCCTCTCTTCCGACGAGGTCTTTTGTGTCCGGCGATCCGCGGGGCCGGCGATTGCGCGTCCGGTATTTCCTCCGCGAGCGCGATGGGGCATTCATGGGCAAGGCGTGGTTCGGTGAGGAGTGCGAGGGCCCGCCCGGCCACGCCCACGGCGGGAGCCTGGCTGCGGTCATCGACGAGGGGATGGGTGTTGCGGCCTGGGTCTTGGGCCACCCATCGGTCGCAGCGGAGCTGACGGTCAAGTTTCTGGAAATGGTCCCTCTCGGCACCGTTGTTCAAATCGACGCCTGGATCGTCCAGGTGGACGGGAAGAAGGTAGTGACCGCCGGCGGTCTGATCGGGGACGACGGCACAATCTTCTGTGAAGGGCATGGTCTCTTCGTCGAGCTCGACCCGTCACGCTTCAGGGAGTTAGCAGATCATGCGCGGTATACCGGAGAAGGCAGCCTCGGGCTTCCGGGCTCCTGAAGACCGTCCGCTGTGGCATCGGCGGCAGGGTGTGTTTGCACTCGCCTGCGTCGTCTTTATTGTGGTCTTTTGGTCATCGCCCTCGCGGTCGCAGGAATCCGCTGCCCCTGCCGTCGATTGGCGCTCGCCGGCGCCGTTCCGAATTCGCGATCTGACACTGCCCAACGCGTTGGTGCTGGGCTTGATCCCGGTCCCTCCTGAAACCGTAGGTCGTGGGTCATGGGCCGTCGAGCTCATCTACTCCCACTCGAATACCTTTCAAGCCGGAGGCGGTGTTCGGGAATTCCTGAGGCGCCGCGGTCGGCGTGATCCCCTCTCTCGTGCGGACGTGGTCGCCATCCTGTCCGAGTTCGGGGATGACGGGTTCTACATCGACGGTGAGTTCGGACTGGCGAATTTTTCGGTCCACTTCGGCCTGACCCAGGATCTCGATGTCTTCGTCAACATCCCGTACTTCGTCTTCACCGGTGGATTCTTCGACGGCGTGATCGAGAGCTTCCACGATGCCCTCGGCGTTTCCCAGGCGGGTCGCGACCTGGTGGCGCGGGATCAATTCCAGATCCTGATTCCATATCAGGGTGGTCATGTCGCGCTTCTCGATCGCCCTTCGTCCGGGGGCTTCGGCGATCCGGTGGTAGGCCTTCGGTACGCGTGGCCCGTCTTGAGCAATGGCTGGCGAATGGGTTGCGAGGCTGCGGCGAAGATCCCTGTGGCGCGGTCGGAGAAGCTCCTCTCCAGCGGCAACGCCGACTACGGCGTCCAGCTAGCGCTTGGCAGGACCTGGCGCAAGAACTCGCTCGTGATCAACGCATCGTACGTGATCACCGGCAACTTCGACGGCGCTCCGGGCTTCGAGCCCGCCAATCTGCCGGCGTTCAACCTGGCCTACCTCCGCCGCCTTGGTGCTCGTTCGACGGTGATTCTCCAGCTCCTCACCGCAGGTAGCATCTTTAGCGATACAACCGACTCCTCACTCTCCGACCTCGAATTCCAGACGACGATCGGAGTGAAGTGGAGGCTCCGAAATGGCTACGTTGGCATCGCGGTGACCGAGAACGTCTTCAACTACGACAACACCCCGGACATCGCCGCGCACGTGAGCTTCGCCTTCATCCTCGAATGAGTGTGATCGGAATCTGAAAAGCCGTGCGATTCGCGCCAACAGATTGCACAGGGGTTGACAAATCGGATGGCGAGCCATAGTTTACATAACGAACGTTCGGTTTGTAAGAGGGGGGATGCCGAGAGGTACCAACAGACGTCAGGCCGAAAGGTCTGAGATCGCCACCTCCAAGGTGCTGGAGGCGGCGCTGGATCTGTTTTCGACCCAGGGCTACGGCGCCACCTCGATGCGTCAGATCGCTGAGGTCTGCGAGCTGTCCACCGGCAACCTCTACCACCACTTCGGGTCCAAGGAAGCGATCTTCCAGCGCCTCATCGACGATTACTGGGATCGTCTCCTCGACCCCGGGCACCCGCTGCAGCAGGTCTTCGCGAGGGCCAACTTTCCGGACGATCTCGAGGAGTTGGCGGCGGCTATCGAGCAGACGGTGGAGGAGAATGCGGCCTCGATTCTGCTCGTTTTCATCGATGTCATCGAGTTCTCGGGCCGCCACATTCGTTTCTTCTACGAGACCATGGCGGATCGTTTCCGCGAAACCTACGGCCCCCATTTCGAGGAGCTCGCGCGCGAGGGCCGGCTCGCCGACGCCGACCCCATGGTGGCGGTGATGGTGGCCACCCGCTGGCTCTTCTATTTCTACACGGTGGAGAAGTGTTTCGGTGTGCCCATGCACTTCGGCATGGACGCGCAACAGGCAGTAGACGGTTTTATCCGTATTTTGCGCCTCGGAGTGCTGCGGCAGCCGGAACGGGCAGTCGTTGCCGCCGGGGTGGACGAACAGAAGGGGAGGAAGAAATGAGTGATCGCACCAGAAGCAGATTACTAGCGGCGGCCGGCCTGGCCGTACTGATGGGGCTCGCCCTGCCAGCGATGGCGCAGGTGTCGACCGGTACCATCGAGGTGGACACCAACGACCAAGAAGGCCTGCCCCTGCCTGGGGTGGCAGTGCTGGTGGCCAGCACCGAAACCGGCGCTCAGCGCTCGAGCATTTCCGATGCCCGGGGCGTAGTGATCATCCCGGCGCTACCGCCCGGTGAGTACACAGTTTCGGTGTCTCTTGCCGGCTTCGCCCCGGCCCGGCACGACATCACGATCCGTATCGGCCAGAAGGCGAGATTGGTCTTCACGATGAAGGTGCAGGTTACCGAGACCATTTCGGTCACCGCCGAGGCGCCGATGGTGGACGTCTACAAGTCGGATACCTCCACAAACATCGTTCCCGAGCAGATCCTGGAGCTTCCGGTTCCCGACCGAGACTTCCAGAACCTCGCCTTTATCGCGCCTGGTGTGCAGCGCGAACGGGGCAGCTACCGGTTTATCGGCGATTCGGCGCTCATCGGCTCCTCGGGGAACGCTTCGGAAACCGCCATCATCGTGGATGGCGTGGATTTCACCGACCAGGCGCTCGGCCTGTCTCGGGCCCGCTTCAGCCAGGACGCCATCGGTGAGTTTCGGGTCATCAACAACCGTTTCGACACCGAGATCGGAAGCTCCGCGGGCGGCGCCCTATCGGTCATCACAAAGTCAGGCTCGAATGACGTCCATGGCAGTGCGTTCGGCTTCTACCGCGGCGACTCGCTGCGCGAGGCCGGAGCGCTCGAAGAGGGTAATCAGGACTTCAGCCGCTATCAGGTCGGCTTCACCCTGGGTGGGCCCATCAAGCGTGACAAGACCCATTACTTCCTGTCGTTCGAGTATATCGATGAGGACAACATCGCGCTCTTCCGACCGCAGGGTATATTCGTGGATCAGGCCGAGGATGTCCCAAGGCCGTTTTCGAACATTCTTGGTCTTGCCAGCCTCGATCACCAGATCCGGGAGAACCAGAACCTCCAGATCCGCCTGGTCTACGAGAAGTTCGACCTGGAGAACTTCCGCGTAGGGGGCGTTGCCGACGAGTCCAGCGGCATGCAGATGAATCGCGAGAATTGGAACCTGGTGGCCGGCCACAACTGGATGGCATCCGACAACAAGGTCAACGAAATCCACTTCCAAATCGGCCAGAAGTACTTCGAGGAACCTGCCAACTCCGACCAGCTGTCCGAGTGGTTCACCTTTGGAAACACCCTGCAGACCGGCGCCAACATCGTCGGTGATCAGGAGATGACGGGCGATTACATCTCGCTCAGCGACACCTTCAGCTGGTATCTCGGAGGCGACAAGAGCACCCACGATCTCAAACTTGGCGGTTCGATCACGTCAATCAGCGAGGATTGGCACTATCCGCTGTTGCCGCAGGACTGGATGTTCTACCTCACCGATTCCCGCGCGACGCCTTTCCGCTATGACTACTTTGTCGGGGCAACCGATCTCAAGGTGGACACCACCGTCTTCGGAGTCTTTGCACAGGATGATTGGCGGCTGTCTCGGAACTTCACGCTCAGCCTCGGTGTCCGCTACGACTACGACACCGACGGCAACAACCCCGACTTTGACGACTCGCCGCTGGTGGGGCCGCGTTCGGTCGATAGCGACAACATCCAACCGAGGTTTGGCTTCACTTGGGACCTCAACGGCAAGGGCACGAGTGTCTTCCGCGGGGGCGCGGGCATCTTCACCGGCCGCTATCTGCTGGTGCCGGCCTTTATCGAGCTCCAGCAGAACGGCATCAGCGGAGTCTGGTTGACCCGGCTCAATGGGCTCTTCCTCGGACTGCCGCCTGCATTCTGGCTTGATCCGGCCGATCCAAGAAACACCGGCCTGCTGTTGGCGCCCAACATCACCCTCCTGGAGGACAGCATGGAAGCGCCGGAGGCGCTACAGGCGAGCCTCGGTTTCACCCAACGTCTCGGCGACAGCGGCCTCTATCTCGACATCGAGGGCATCTACTCAGAAGGCGACAACGAGATCATCATCCGCGACACCAACTGGGGCGGTAACGGCAGCCCAGGCCGCCCCAACCCCATTTACACGCAGATCAACATGTACACCAACGAGGGCCACTCCAAGTACAAGGCGCTCATGGTGAGCCTCAACGGGACCCTGTCGGGCGGCCACGTTATCGCCTGCAACGTGACCTACGGAGACAAAAAGAACATCGCCGACGACTTTAGCCCGGTGCTGACCAACTACCCGAGCGACCCGGCCGACATCGAGGGTGAGTGGGGACGCGGCCGGTCCGACGAAACGTGGCGCGTGGCACTCACCGGTATCTTCCGGCTGCCGTTTAACTTCACCGTCGCACCTATCTACCGGTATGGCTCGGGCCAGCCGTGGAACCGGCGCCTCGGCTATGATTTCAACGGCGATGGCAGGTTCAGTGATCGCATGGACGGTGTTTCGCGCAACAACGAGGATGGGCCGTCCTTCAGTAACTTCAACCTCCGTGTCACCTGGACGCTTGCAATCGGCAACGGCAGCATCGATTTCATTGCCGAGGCCTTCAACCTCTTCAACACTACCAACTACGACGTCAACTTCATCGACAACGCCGAGTTCCTCGCAGGGCCGACTCTTGTCAATCCGGATATTCCGTATGTCGACAACCCGAATTTCCGCAACTACAGCGGCACCCTGCCGTCGCGCGAGATCCAGCTTGGGATGCGCTACCGATTCTAGAGACGGGAAAACTATGAATCGGGACCGGCCGGCGCGCCTTCGGGCGCGCCCGGCCGGACTCCCGCAAGGAGAAACGAATGATTGAAACCGGACTCGAGAATAAGGTCGTGATCGTCACCGGTGCGGCGGCAGGGATCGGCCTGGCGACAGCGGAGCGCTTTATAGCCGAGGGCTGCCGGGTGGCGGCGTGGGATGTCAATCGGGCGCCGGAGAGCGCCGGGGTCTTTCAGGAGGTCAACGTCGCCAACGCCTCCGAGGTCGAGGCGGCGGCGGCCGATGTGGCCGACCGCTGGGGTTCGATCTATGCGCTTGTCAACAACGCCGGCATCGTGCGCGACGCCCAGCTCGTCAAATACAAGGACGGCGAGGTCGTCTCGCGTATGACTGACGAGGCATGGGATGCCGTCCTCGGCGTCAACCTCAAGGGGGTTTTCAACTGCACCCGCGCGGTCGTGCCCCACATCATCGCCGGCGGCGAGGGCGGTGCGATTCTCAACGCCTCGTCGGTGGCCTGCCTCAACGGCAACTTCGGCCAGACCAACTATGTGGCGACCAAAGCCGGGGTCATCGGCATGACCAAGACCTGGGCGCGGGAGCTCGGGCGCTATGGCATCCGGGTCAACGCGGTCGCGCCGGGCTTCGTCGCGACCGAGATCATCAACGCCATGCCGCAGAAGGTCCTCGATTCGATGGTGGCCCACACCCCGATGGGCCGAATCGGCGACACCGCGGACATCGCCGAGGCCTATTTGTGGTTGGCCTCAGACGCCGCGAGCTGGGTGACCGGGACAACGCTGAGTGTTGATGGGGGACTGGTGATTGGAACTTAGAGAATTCTCAATTTTGAATTCTCAATTTTGAATGACGGACGTTGCGCACGATAGCCGTTCATTGGGAATTAAGAATTAAGAATTAAGAATTTTTTCGCCCGCTGGCGAGGAGGCGAGATGGCACGTTATGGCATCCTCGCGTGCATGGAGGTTGAGCGATGACACGTCACGCAACGATTGTCTCGACCGGTCGCTACATCCCCGAGATCGAGGTCTCCAACGACGAGCTGCGGGAGCGCTTTGCTCACGTCGACCGGTTCATCGACAAGATGGAGGAGTCGACGGGTATTCAAACCCGCTGGTGGGCGCCGGAGGTTTGGTGTACCTCGGACATCGCCCTGCCGGCCGCGCGGCAGGCGTTGGAGCGAGCCGGGCGCACGCCCGAGGATGTCGATCTCATCATCCTTGGCACTGACTCGCCCGACTACATCACGCCCGCGACCTCGGTTGTGCTGCAGCACAAGCTGGGGGCGGTCAACGCCGGCACCTTCGACGTTGGGTGTGCGTGCGCGTCGTTTCCGACCGGCGCAGCTATCGCCTCCGGTCTTATTGCCGCCAACCCGAATCTTCAGACGGTGCTGGTTCTCGGCGTCTACAACATGCACAAGCTGGCCGCCCCCGACGACCCGATGATCTTCTTCTACGGCGACGGCGCCGGCGCCGCGGTCCTCGAGCCGGCCGACAAACCGGGTTTTATCTCGTCGGCGATGCGGGCCGATGGCGCCTACCACGCGCACTGGGGAATCTACGCCGGCGCCACCTTCGAACCGGCAACCGAGGAGGCGGTGCGCGAGGGCCGGACGACGGTCAAGATGGTCGAGCGCTACCCGCCCGAGGTCAACCACGAGGGCTGGCCGAAGGTGGTGCGCGCCCTGGCCGCGAACGGCGGCTTTTCCATCTCGGACATCGACCTCGCGATCTTCACCCAGGTGCGCAAGCCATCGATCGAGCTCGTGATGTCCGAGCTCGGGCTGCCGATCGAGCGCGCTCACACGATTATGGAGAAGTGGGGCTATGCCGGATCGGCGTGCGTGCCGATGGCTCTCGACGACGCCATCGAGCACGGCCGGTTGTCATCTGGCGATTTGCTGGTCATGGTCGGCTCCGGGGTAGGGTATAACCAAGCAGGCGCCGCGTTTCGAATGAGGTGAGAAGTTTTGAGTTTTGAGTTATGAGTTTTGAGTTATCCACCCATCAACCCAGGTTCATTGGGGCGGGTCCGAACAACTAAAAACTAAAAACTAAAAACTAAAAACTTGCGATGGTCTGGGAGCAGTCGATGGGCAAGACATTCTTGAAGATCCTCATGGCAATCGGGATTTTGTTGGTCATTGTGATCATCGCGTGCGTGTGGATGGTGTGGAAGCGGCCCTTGAAGGTCGATGCCATGTTCAGCCGCATGGCGCTTGCCAAGCTTGGCTTCGAGAAGACCCGCGTCGCCACTCCCGACGGCCACATGACGGTGTGGGTGGGCGGCGAGGGGCCATGCATGGTCTTGTTGCACGGCGCCGGCGACCAGGCGGGGACCTGGGCGCGGATGGTGCCGCCGTTGCTCGAGGATTACCGGGTGGTCATCCCCGATCTTCCCGGTCACTGGAAGAGCGATCCGCGGAGCGGTCCTCTCGGCATCGACCAGGTGCTGTCCGGGGTCGAGGTGGTGATGGAATCGATGTGTATCGGCGAACGGACGATCCTGGTCGGCAACTCGCTCGGCGCCTGGGTCGCCATGCTCTACGCCCACGACTACCCGGCGTCGGTTGCCCGGCTGGTGGCGATCAACGGCGGCGCTATCAGAGAGGACAACCCGGGAGTCAACTTCTATCCGGCGACCCGCGACGAGGCGCGCGAGACCATGAAGGCGCTGATGGGGCCGGCGACGCTGCCGCTCCCCGGCTTTGTGCTCGACGACGTGATTCGCTGGGCGCGGGTGGGTCCGGCCGGTCGTCTGGCGGGGCGTCTGGCGGATGCCGGTGACGAGATCGACGACTATCTCCTCGATGGGCGGCTCGACGAGGTCGTGGTGCCGGTGGATCTGGTGTGGGGTGATGCCGACGGGTTGTTCACCATGGAGTACGCCCGGCGTCTCCTCGACGGGCTGCCACGGGCGCAGCTCCATACGGTGCACGGCTGCGGCCACGTGCCGCAGCGCGAGTGTCCGGACAAGACGCTCGAGGCGCTGCAGGCGGCGTTGGCCCTGCCGCCGCCGGAGCTGGTCTCCGAAGAGGCGCCGGCGCCATGATCTGCGCGGATATCATCGGAGAGCGCAGCCGGCTGTCGCCGGAGCGCACGGCGATCGTCGATGTGGCCACGGGTCAGCGCTTCACCTATCGCGAGATGGACCATCGGGCCGCCACCTGTGCGCGGACATGGTTATACGCCCTCGGACTGAGACGAGGTGACCGGATTGGCGTCCTGTTCGGCAACCGGCTCGAGTTCCTCGATGCGTTCCTTGCCGCCGCCAAGTCTGGAGTCATCCTGGTGCCCCTCGGCACGCGGCTGACCGCGGCGGAGCTGGCGGTGATTGTCGCTGACTGCGGGCTGTCGGCATTTGTCTATGGCTGCGAGCATGCGGACACCGTTCGCGAGCTGCGGTCGTTGGTGGATCTTGGGCGAGTTGTGGCGCTCGACGACAGCGTCGATCCCGGCGATCTCTCATGGTCCGATGTCCACGAATCGGTGGGGGAGACCGATTTCGTGCCGGCTGTCTGCGATCCGGAGGATCCGTACTGTCTGCTCTATACATCCGGCACGACCGGGCGCCCGAAGGGGGTGATCACCCCGCACCGGATGGTGGCCTGGAACGCCTACAACACGGTTGCTTGTTGGCAGCTCACCGAATACGACGTCAGCCCGGTCTTCACTCCGCTCTATCACGCGGGCGGTCTCGGCGCCTTTCTGATGCCGATCTTGCTGGCCGGTGGGACCATTGTCCTCCACCGCGATTTCGAACCCTCCGAGGTGTGGCGGATGATCGCCGAGGAACACTGCACGGTGGTCCTTGGCGTGCCGACGATTTGGAAGATGCTGGCCGACGCGCCCGAGTTCGAAACCGCCGACCTCAGCCATGTGCGCTGGTTCATCTCGGGCGGCGCGCCGATGCCGCGCCACCTGGTCGGTGTCTACCGCGAGCGCGGCGTGGTGATGCGGCAGGGCTACGGTCTGACCGAGGTCGGTGTCAACTGCTTCGCCATGTCCAACAAGGAGGCGTGGTCGAAGGCGGGTTCGATCGGCCGGCCGATGATGTTCACCGAGGCGCGGGTGGTCGACGAGGGCGGACAGGAGCTGCCGTCCGACGAGGTTGGCGAGCTCTGCTTCCGCGGCCCGCACGTCAGCGCCGGCTACTGGAACAATGCGGAAGCGACCGCCGAGTCACGCAACGCCGACGGCTGGTTCCACACCGGCGACATGGCGCGGCGCGATGGCGACGGTTTCTTCTACATCGCGGGCCGCGCCAAGGACATGTTCATCTCCGGCGGGGTCAACGTCTACCCGGCGGAGATCGAGAACACCCTCCTGCAACATCCCGCCCTCGCCGATGCGGCGGTGGTCGGGGTCCCTCATGCAACGTGGGGAGAGGTCGGCGTGGCCTTCGTGGTGACGGCCGAGGGTGAGGAAGTCAAAGCGGAGGAGCTTGGCGATTTCGTTGGTGGGAAACTCGCGCGCTACAAGATTCCGAAGGAGTTTCGTATTGTCGACGAGCTCCCCCGCACGCCCTATGGCAAAGTGGTGAAGGGGGAGCTCGTGGAGATGTGGGAGAAGGAGAGCGCATGACGATTTCGGATTTCGGATTTCGGATTTCGGATTTCCGCCCAACCACCCGGTTCCATCCGTCGCGATGGGAGGGCGGGGGTCAAAATCGAACTCCGAAATTCGAAATTGAACACAATTGAAATAGGTATGACATCAAAAGGAGTGAAAATGACCAAACCAATTTTTATCGCTGCGTATCACCAATCGAAGTTCGGCAAGCTATTTGACATGACGGTGCCGGAGATTATCGCCAACGCGGTCACCGAGACCTGCAGCGAGATCGGCGCCGAGCCGCAGACCATGGACGTCGCGTCGGTCGGCGCGACCTGTAACTTCTCGCTCAACCAACAGGGCCTGCTTGCCGGTCTGGTGGCGATGGTGCCGGGTCTCGGCGCCAAGCCCATCGAGGCGGTGGAGAACGCATGCGCCTCGGGCGGCCAGGCGGTGCTGAGCGTGATTGGTAAGCTGCAGATGGGTCTCGGCGACGTTGGTATCGCGGTCGGCTTCGAGAAGATGCGCAACGACGAGGGCAAGATGGACGGCGCCCTCATCGGCGAGGTTTTGGGCTACTTCTCGCACCCCGATGAGCGTGTGGGCAAGGTCTACGTCTTCCCCCACCTCTTCGCCGAGGTCATGCGCGACTACATGGTGGCGCACGGAACCACCGAGCGCGACCTTGCCGAGATCTCATCGCGCGAGTACGGCAACGGCAACCACAACCCGTACGCGCAGATGCAAAAGATCCACGTGACGGTGGACGAGGCGGCGACAGCCGAAGGCCGCAACCGCTACATCGTCGAGGGTCTGCCGCTCAAGACCTACGACTGCTCGCAGATCACCGACGGCTATGCGGGGATGATCCTCGCCACCGAGGAGGGTCTCGCGAAACTCGGGATCGCCAAGGCCGACTGCGTCGAGATCGCAGGGTGGGGGCAGGCGACCGACCCCCTGAAGAAAGAGGGGCGCGATGTCCTCAGGCCGGAGGGCGCCTATGCCGCGATGAACGCCGCCTATGAGATGGCCGGCGCGGGGCCGGACGATGTCAACGTCGCCGAGATCCACGACTGTTTCACGGTCATGGGCGCGATCGGCACCGAGGTCATCGGCAAGGCGGGTTACGGCGAGGGGGCGCGCTACTGGGTCGAAGGCAAGGCCGATGCCAAGGGCGAGTGCGGCATCAACACCTCGGGTGGTCTGATCGCCAAGGGCCACCCGGTGGGGGCGTCGGGGTTGGCGATGATCGGATGGTCTGCCTGGCAGCTTCAGGGAAAGGTCCCGGTCGAGCTCCAGGTACCGGATCCGAAGATGGCGGCAACCTTCAACATCGGTGGGCCGATATGTGCATCCGTTTGCACAGTTCTCCGCCGGGCGGAGAACTGAGTTTTGAGTTTTAAGTTATGAGTTTTGAGTTATCGCCTACCCACCTTCCAGAATGGGGGCGACGGGACGAACTCAAAACTCAAAACTCAAAACTAAGAACTCAAAACTGGTGGTGAGGAGGGAGAATGAAGCAGGAACTACAGCCTGATCGCAGTGGTCATCTTGAAGCGGGTGAACACAAGATTTGGTGGGAGTACTTCGGCCAGGGTGACCGCGAAACGGTGTGTCTGCTCAACGGTCTCGCCATGCATACCAAGGCGTGGTACGGTTTTCTGCCGCGGCTGATCGACGATTACGACGTGATCCTTTACGACTTTCCCGGCCAGGGCGAGTCGTCAAAAGAGGACGTTCCCTATTTCATCGACGAGCTCGCGCGCTATCTGGCGCTGATCATGGATGAGGTCGGCGTCGACAAGATCCACCCGATGGGTATCTCCTATGGCGGCTTTATCGCGCTCGAGTTTGCCCGCCTCTTCCCCGAGCGGCTCCACACGCTGGTGCTGTCGGGGATCCTTGCCAGCCGCGAGAAGCTCTTCGACATGTACCAGGAGATCTCGCTCCGCTTTTACCGAGGCGATGAAGAGATCTTCGAGCTCTATACTCATTACATGTACGAGAAGATCTTCTCCGAGCGATTCGTCAAGAACATCTCGAACGAGCAGCTCGCGGACATGCGACAGCGCTTCTACGACCGCTACGTGGATTACCGATACTGTTTGATCCGTCTCACCGAGGCCCAGGATCCGTTCTTCGTCGATATCGAGGAACGGGTGGCCGGCTACCGCGAGGTGACCGCGCCGACCCTTATCCTGGCCGGTGCGCATGACCGCGCGATCCCGCTGTGGCAGCAGGAGAAGCTGGCCGACATCTTCCCCAACAGCCGTTACGAACTGGTGCCGGAGAGCGGCCACGTGGTCTACATCGAACGCCCGGACATCTTCTTCCCGGCCCTCAAGCGCTTCATGGCCGCCAAGTCGGTCGACTTCGAGATGCCGGCCGGCGAGGACGCCGTCTGATGAACGCTCCGGTGATTCTCTACCATCGGATCGACGGTGTCGGCGAGCCGCTGTTGCTGCTCAACGGCGTCGCCATGAGCGTCTCCTCGTGGGAGCCGATTGCCCGGCCGCTTGCGGAACGTTTCCGGGTCGTGCGCTGCGACTTCCGCGGCCAGCTCATGATGCCCGTGATGCCGCCAACGGAGGTAGCACGCCACGCCGAGGATGTGGTCGTGCTGCTGGACCACCTGGAGATCGAGACCGCCCACCTCGTCGGCACCTCGTTCGGCGGCGTGGTCGCCACGCTGGTCGCCGGCCGCCACCCCGACAGGGTGCGGTCATTGATCACCGTCGCCTCCGCCCCCGGCTTTTTCGACGAGATGGCCGACGAGGTGGGGCTCTGGAAGGCGGCCTGCCGTCGCTCGCTCGACGGCGGCGACCGTGGCCACCTTGCCGATGTCCTGGAGCCCGTCGGTTATTCGTCGGCCTACATCGAGAGCCACCGCGAGGAACTCGACACCCGCCGCACCCAGATCGCGGCCCTGCCCGACGTCTGGTTCGAAGGCCTCATCGGACTGCTCGACTCGGCGCACTCGCTGCGGTTGCGGGATGAGCTGGCGACGATCCGGTGCCCGACCATGGTCGTGGCCGCCGGGCTCGACGCCTTCGTGCCGCTCGATAAGGCGCGCGGTTTGGCGGAGTCCATCGGTGGCGCGCGGTTCGAGATCATCGAGGGCGCCGGCCACGTGGTGGTGATTGAACAGCCGCAACGAGTCGCAGATCTCTGCCTGGATTATCTCGGAATGATAGAACCCCCAACGTTGAACGTTCAACGTTAGCCCGTTCAACGTATTCACGGCGGCTCTGCAATAATCGGTGGGATGATGAATCTGAACGCGGGCTTTGCTGTGGGCGGTCTCGTAGGGGCTGTGGTCCTGTGCGCGGCCGCGGCGCTGAGCCACCTCTTGCTGGCGCGCCGGGATCGGACGAAGACCGAGTTCGTGTGGCCGGTCGCCTGGTTGCTGCTGGGCCTTGGCGCCGGGGGTGAGCTTTTCAACCTCATCTTCCCAGCCGTCGGCGCTCGCAGTGTCAGCGGGGCGCTGATTCTCGCCGGTCTGGTGACGATGGGTTTTGCGGTCGACTGGAAGGACATCGGGCGGAGCTCGGACCGCGGGCGCCTATGGGGGATTCTGGGCGCCGCAGGAGTCCTGATGGTGCTCGTCGAGTTGGTTCCTCTCGCCTCGCTCGTCGGCGGACGGGTGGCGATGATGACCGGGATCTTCCTCATCGGTCTTGGTTTGCTTTTCGCGGCCTCCATTCTTGCGGTCGTCGACGTGGAGATCACCGCGCTCGAGGAGGAAATCGCCGAGCTCGGAGAGACCCACCAACACCTCCTCCGCTTGGCCGAATCGGATCCTCTCACCGGCTGCCCGAGCCGGCAGGCGGTTCGCGGCTGGTTCGAGCGTTGGGAGGGGGGAGAGTCGCTGTCGGTGGTTCTGGTTGATATCGGCAATCTCAAGGGGATCAACGATCGCCACGGCCAGGAGGCCGGCGACGAGGCGCTGCGGCTCGTTGCCAGGGTGCTCAAGGAGTCGATAAGGCCCGGTGACCTCGTGGTGCGGTGGGGAGGAGACGAGTTTGTGGTCGTGCTCCGCGGCGCTGGCCACGAGGCGGCCAAGAGACGGTTCACCTCTCTGATCGGCGCCCTCGAGAACGCCGCCGAGGCATTCCCTTACGAGGTGCCGCTACGGGTCGATTGGGGCGTCTCTTCGTGCGCGGCGGCCTCGGATATTTCGCGCTCGCTGGCCGAGGCCGACGAGCGCATGTATGCCATGAAGCGGCGCCGCCGCCGCGAGTCCAGCGGCGACGTCTCCTAGCCCGTTCCCATCCGGAAACTCCGGAGGGGACAGCGCAGTTCTCGATGCGGAAACGAGCGATTTTTGTGCAAGTTCTAGGAAGAC
>JGI24024J18818_10000492_pt1 | contig 15000 bp, 13 predicted proteins | sample Cruoilmetagenom2_FD_18818 | JGI IMG/M metagenome (IMG submission 18818) | reverse complement strand
CGTAATCATCACAAATATAAACAACTTCGTTTCTTTGTTGTAGATATGTTGCCGGTCCAATTGACTCTTGATTAAACCCCATGATGATATGAATATTAATCTTCATTTAACCTCACTCTCCTTCGTGCCATTTACACAAACAACTCTCTCTTCATTTTAACCTATTCTATCCATATATGTAAGAAATTTCTGTCATTTTCAATATTAGTGATATAACCTTAATTGAAACAAAAAAGAAGTTTAAAACCTTCACAAAAAAAAGCCTCCGAAGAGACAATTTCGATCACTGCTAGATTTTCTATATCGTTTTGAGTGGCAACCTGACGATTACCAAAAAAACAAAAGGTGTCACCCATGCTAAATATTTTTACAATTTCTAATTAAATCGTTAGCGTTACAGCATAAAAATAATACATTTCAAAATTGTTTATCAAAAAATACCGATTAAATTGTCATGGGTGGCACCACTTAAATTATGACAACTCACTAGTTTGAAAATTTATGCGGAAGCAATTATTTGAAAGCCACTCCCTGCAGCTTTCTAGAAATTTTTCATGCAATTGTAGTGAACAATTGGAATAGTTTTTTACACAGGTATCCGATTTATTATGTCCGAAAAAAAGGGGTCAAACCACAGTGGCGAGACACTATGACTCAAGAAGAAAACTTCCATTTTTTTCAGAGCTCAAAGGTTTATTTAAAATGAATACAAGTAATTGAAATATAAAAATGTAAATTTTACTGATTAATACGGCAATAGCAAAACCCATTAAAGCGTATAGGTGAGTAAGAACTATAGCTATAAAAATATAAAATATTATATTACTGACGCCCATATAAATTTGCCACTTCAATTTATTATAACGTAAATTGAAAGGATGAAATAAAGAAGATAATATCGTTATATAAGTGGCTGCTGTAGTTACGTAAATTAATTGCAAAGATTCTTTTGCCCAATCTGGATATAAAGCATATAAAATAAATGGACTTGCAATAATTGTGAAGAAGTAGCCAATAACAGTAACTGTAAGTGACATTATAAAACCTTTTAAAAAAACTTTATTTGTAATTCTATCTATTTTGGTTAAATAACTTAGTATCACACTATTTATTGGACCAAATATCATGGACAGTAGTTTACCAATTATCGTAGCTGAGTAATATATAGCTACGTTTACAGGACCCAATAGTGGTAAAAGCAAAATTTTATCAGCATATGTCAACACATTCTTTAAGATGCCAGAAAAATACAATATTAAAAAATCAAAGAAAGTGGACTTAAATTCACTTGAGAATTTAAGAGGTTCTTTCCATATTTCAGTAGTAGTTAAGATATAGACTACAGATAAAACTAGCCCGACAAGATATATTACTTCCCAATATCCTATAATGTAATACAGACCTAAACCAACTAGATATCCTAAAGCAAGAAGAATATTATTTACTAATATCCCTTTGAAATTCAAATTAATTCGATAAGCTACAATCCAGTAATCTTTTATTAATAACCCAAGGACTATTACTACTTGCAAGACAATATTCCAAGTACTTAAATTTTCAAAAAAGATTAATGAAATTGTAATAAAAAAAATAATACTATAAAATGATGATCCTAGTAAAATTGGAGCGAAGTCAGCATTTGAATTACTTTCTTTGCATTTGTTATTTTTTAATAAACGAATATTGTTTAGAACATTACCTAAAGGAAAACTAATAAGAGTTAGGATACTAATAATCACTACAATTAATCCATAACTTTCTGGACCTTCTTGTTTAGCTATCACTGGCATAGCAAAAATTTGTAGAATCATTAATGGTAGTGCTGTAGATATAATATTTAAGAGTACATCAATCAAAAACTTTTTTTTCATCATACTCTCCTTAATTTAAATGCTCTTTACTTTTATTATTTATTAATTCTCCTAAAGAAAGTATGAGGATCCCAAAGAAAATCCAAAATTTCACATCTATAATATAACTACTACTCATCATTAAATGTACAAATCCTAAGCTAATCCATAGTGCTATTAAATTATAATTTTTAGAGAAACTGATTGTAGTTACTAAAATTAACATCAAAAATCCTAGTAAAAGAATCCCGACTGGTATTCCAAAGTTCCCCATAACTTCAATAATAAAATTATGAACATAACTACCCTCAATTATTCTAAAGTCTCCAGCTACACCAATACCTAAAATAGGTGATAGAATAATTTCATTCCATACAGTTTGTACTATGCTATCCCTGCCACTTAAAGACACTTCATCTTGTAATAACAAATTAATTGTTCGGCTTTGAATTCCATATTCTAAAAACATTTTATTTATATAGAGAAGAATTCTTTCGTAATTCAGAATACTAATAACTAATATAATGCCGGCGACTCCATAAATAAGTATTTTGGTAGATGAAAACTTTTGTTTTGGAGAAGCCACTCTCAAAATCACATAGATTGTAATACATAGTAGAGCACCTCTAGATCCAAAGGCCAGTATCACCATCAAGGCGATTAAGAAATAAATTATAAAAACAGGCTTATTCCCTTCAAAAACTTTTCCTAAAAACACCAATGCTGGAAGTAACATATAGTACGATAAAGACATACTATAAACACCTGCAATAGCATTACCAGTGAAAATTAAGATCCATAAGAATGTTCCTAATATAAAAATTATAAAGGCAATCTTTTCTGTAATTAATTTAAAAACTTCTAAATTTCTTAAACTCAGAACATAGATAAATGATGGTAAAGCCATGAAAAAAAAGGGAAAGATTAAATTAATTAAATATGAATGGTTTTCTGGAAAGACTAGAAAGTTATAGCCAAACACAACTACCCCAAAACCATACAACAAAATAAAAAGTTTAAGTTTTCTTTTAAGAACATATGGTAAAGCTAGAGAAAAAATTAAACCCACTATAATTTTTGATAACATTTGTACAAAATAAGCAGACGATGTTCCTGAAAGACTAAATGATATAAGTATGAAATATTGTAAAGTTAACACTATAAATGAGGACATTATTGCAACACTAATTATCTTATCAATTCTAAATTCTTTATTCTTTTGCAGTTCATCTTCCCTTAGCATAGAATCACACTCTCGCATATAATATTTTACAATTTATACGCATCTATTTTTGAATCCGTAAAAATATTTTTCGTATCAAATATAATTTTATTACAAAGTTTGCCGATATTTTCTTTAATATGCTTGTGGCCTACCAATACAACCAATACCTCAATGTCATCCAGGAAATTATTGAAGTCTAAATATTGGTTATCTACAATTTTCTCTTTAATAAATGGATCATAAACTTTAACCCCAAATGCAAGATGTTCATCCATTTTTTCTAACAGTTGAAGTGTCGGACTTTCACGTGTATCGTCGACATCTTCTTTATAAGCTAATCCATATAAACCTACTTTAGTAATATCATGAATTTTGTGTTCTCTCATAATTTCACGGATACGTTTAAGAACAAATTCTGGCATCGCATCATTTGTTTTCCGTGCTGTTAATATCATGTTCGTTAAGTCTGGATAATCACCTACTAAGAACCATGGATCTACAGATATACAATGTCCCCCCACACCAGGGCCAGGTTGTAGTATATCTACTCGAGGATGCATATTTGCTATTCGAATAATTTCATACACATCCATATTATCTCCATGACAAATTCGAGCTAGCTCATTTGCAAAAGCAATATTAATATCGCGATATGTATTTTCAACAACCTTTGACATTTCAGCAGAGCGAATATCAGTAATTACAATCTCATTCTTACAAAAAGAGGCGTATACTTTTTTTACTTTTTCACCAATAGAAGGGGTATCTGCCCCAATAGTTCTTGAGTTGTATTCAAGCTCATAAATCATATTACCAGGAATAATCCGCTCCGGAGCATGAACTAAATGGATATCTACACCAATTACTAAGTTTCTTCCTTCAATTATGGGTCTAATATATTTATCAATTGATCCAGGAGAAACAGTCGATTCAATTATTAAAATTGCACCTTTCTCACAGACGTCTAAAATATTATTTGTTGCAGAAATCACATATTTGGGATCTAACTTTTTACTTTCTGAAATATAAGGTGTAGGAACAGCTATGATATACATGTCTGATTTTTGATACTTAGTAGTAAATTGAATATTATTTTGACGTGCTGATTGAAAAAGTTCTTGTAAACCTTTCTCTTCAAAAGTAAGTTTACCTTCTTCTAACGATTTAACGAGGTCTGAGTTTAAATCAATACCCATAACAGTTTGACCATTTTTCGCTAAAATTAAGGCGGTTGGTAAGCCAATATATCCTAAACCTATTACACTAATCAATAGAGTCAACTCCAATTTTTATATCTTAACACTAATTATCATTTTTATATTTTTTTACTTCTTGATGTAGTAAACTAGTATATTTACTTGCAATATCACTATAATCATAATTTTTCTTTACAAAACGAAAGGAATTTCTAGATATTATTTTATATTCTTTATTTGACATTCTAATTACCTTTAAAATAGCTTCTTTAAAACTTTCGATGTTATCAGTTTCATATACAAAGCCATTGTTATGACTTAATCTTTCGATATTCACGTTATTATCTTCTGCAATCACTGGCAAACCCGTTGCTTGTGCATCAAAAAAACTTAAACTACATTGTTTTGGAAAAACAGACAAATCAGCTAGTTTGTAAAACTTCGGCAAATCAAAGTAATTTTGAGTGGGAAAGCGCAGAATTCTGTTTTTTGATTTAGCGAATATTTCATCTACTTCTTTCTCATATTCACCGTTAGAATTGCTAACCACAACAAGAGTTACTTTATTTTCAGCTCCGAATTTTTCTAAAAAAGCATTTGCTAAAAGTTTTCCGCCTTTACTTTCAGTTAACTTCCCTGTATAAATAACTACAAACTCGTCATCATCAATATTTAACTCAGTTCTAAGAATTCTCTTTTCTTCTAAATCGGGATGAAAAAGAGTAGTATCTGAACCAAACGATATAAACGGAGTTAAGTGAGATGGTATACCAAGATGTTTATTTACATAATTATCATCTTGTGTCCGAATAACAGTTAAATTATTTTTTATAATGATTGGCGTCACAAAATTCTTAAAGTAAATTCTAAATAATTTATTTAATGGATTTTTAGATGCCATTTCTAACATATGATTATCGAAAACAATCGGAATACCAAGTGATTTATACTTTTGAGTTATACGAATTGATGACAATGTATCATTTGTATGACACATTAGAACATCAGGAGACAATTCTTTTATTTTTTTAATAAACCCTTTTTTATATATCACTCGACCACTAATAACTTTATGAATCGGCAAACGGATTATTCTCACACCGTATTTTTCAGTGTACTTTTTATCTTCATTGGCTATGTCGATATTATTTCCAAATTTAGAGAAAGTTGGATGTTTTTCAATTTTTTCAGAAGTAAGTATAATTACTTCATGTCCTTGTTTTACTTGATATTTAGGTAAAACATTAATTTGATAGCCAAATGTAGGGTGAAACATTTCATCCCAATGTAGAATTCTCATTCAACTTATCACCCCTTTCCCGTAAATACTTCTTCACATCATTAAAATTACGAGCGGATACATGCAAAGTATCATCTTCACTTTCCCACCATTTCGAAAATAAGAGTTCCGAAATGGTTTCCTCATTAAATCTTTTTCTTAAAAGTTTTGCAGGATTACCAGCCCATATTTCATATGCGTTTACATTTTTAGTTACAACTGATCCCATTCCGATTATTGCTCCATCAGCTATATGTACACCACTTTTAATTAAAACGTTATTACCTATCCATACGTCATTTCCAACTGTGGTTTCTTTTGAAATCAGAAAATCATGATTAGAAAAGTTTTTTCGCATTATATTTTTTCCTTTATGAAAAACTGGAGAAGTAGATACCCAGTCTATCGGGTGGCTCGCTCCGCCAATAATACAATTATCAGCTATAGAACAGAAGCTTCCTATTTTTGTGTTTAATACAGTACAAAAACTCCCAATATAGGAGTATCTTCCTAATGAAATATTTACAATATGTGAAGCTGATCCTATCTTAGAGGTCTTATCTAAATTTGAATTCTTAACAGCAGGTAAATGCACTTTTTTAGTTAGTTTTGAAAAAATATAAAGGAAATTCATAATGAAACACCTACTTTTTATTTTTTTTCCATACGTTTCCATTTACATAGTCAGTGTAAGAAATAATTATTCTTAATACTTTCTCAGAGACCTTTGGCATTTGATAGTCTTGAACTACTCTTAAAAAGTTTTTTTCTTGATCTTCAAGAATTTCTAAACCCTGCAGAATCCTTTCTTTTTCTAATCCTACCATCATAACTGATCCTTCTTCCATAGCTTCTGGTCGTTCATGAGCCTGTCTTATATTTAGCGCTCTAAACCCAAGAATAGAAGATTCCTCACTAATCGTTCCGCTATCACTTAGAACCGCTTTAGCTTTCATTTGAAGTTTCACATAATCATTAAACCCTAAAGGTTTCATCGTCTTAATTAAAGAATTGAATTTAATACCTTTAGTATCAATCATTTTCTGGGTTCTAGGATGAGTACTGATGATGATTGGCATCTGGTATTTGTCTACAATCGCATTTAAACTCGCACAAAGATCCATAAAGTTTTTTTCTGAGCTGATATTCTCTTCACGATGAGCTGATACAACAAAGTATTTTTCATCTTCGAGATCCAGTTTCTCAACAATGTTCGATTTTTCAATGTCTTCTTTTCTCGAGTTGAGAACCTCAAACATCGGACTGCCGGTTTTAATAATACGATCTGCAGGAAGACCTTCTCTCAATAGATATTCTCTAGCAATATCACTATAAGTTAAGTTTATATCTGCAGTATGATCGACTATTTTACGATTTGTTTCTTCTGGTACACGCTGATCAAAACATCTGTTTCCTGCTTCCATATGGAAAATAGGAACCTGTCTTCTCTTTGCAGCAATTGCACATAGGCAACTGTTTGTATCTCCAAGTACTAGTAAAGCTTCTGGTTTAACTTCTTCTAAAATCGGATCGATTTTCACAAGGATATTACCAATTGTTTCAACAGCTGTACCATTCGCTGCATTTAAGAAGTAATCCGGTTTTCTTAAGTTAAAATCCTCAAAGAAAATTTCATTCAATTCATAATCATAGTTTTGACCAGTATGTACTAGAATATGTTCTATTGCATTAGATTCTTCTAATTTATTGATGACAGCTGAAAGTCTAATAATCTCAGGGCGAGTGCCTACCACAGTCATTACTTTCAATTTCTTCATTTATTAAACCTCCAAATAATGAGTGTCTGGCTTCTCTGGATCAAAGCTTTCATTCACCCACATTACTGTAACTAAATCTGTTACTCCCACATTAACAATTGAATGCGTATAACCTGTTGGAATATCTACTACCTGCAATTTTTCACCATTTACGTAGTACTCGATAATTTCTTCTGAATCGATATTTCTAAATCTAATTAGACCGTCACCACTTACTACTAAAAACTTTTCGTTTTTTGTATGATGCCAATGATTTCCTTTTGTGATACTGGGTTTAGAAATATTAACCGAAACCTGTCCGCGATCTGGAGTACGTAGGAACTCAGTAAAGGAACCTCGGTTGTCGACATTCATTTTTAAATCATAAGAAAATTCATCTTCGGGCAAGAAACTCAGATATGTACTATATAATTTTTTCGTCAGATCATCACTCATCGTCGGTACAGCTAAAGATTTTCTGCTTTCTTTAAAACTTAGAATCCGGTCAGCTAGCTCTCCCAGTTCAATCTTATGAGTGACTGGTACAACACATAAATTCTCACTGGTAGTTGGATTACCTTCCAAAGCCCCCAGAAACTCTTCCAGTACATCATCAATGTAAGCTATTTCCAGAAGAGCTGCAGGATTATTTACTTGGATATCCAAATCTCTGGCCACGTTATAACAATAAGTGGCGACCACTGTATTGTAATTTGGCTTGCTCCACTTGCCAAACAAGTTTGGCAATCTGTAAACAAATACGTTTGCACCTGTTTCCTTAGCATAGGCAAACAATTCATCTTCTCCAGCTTTTTTGCTCTTACCATAAGGGTTGTCTTTTTCCGCTTGGATGGAAGAAGTGATCAATACTGGAGCTTTGTTTTCATTTTTAACTAGAAAATGGAGCAACTGAGAAGTTAAGCCATGGTTTCCTTTCATGAATTCACTTACATTTACGGGACGATTAACTCCGGCTAAATGAAAGACAAAGTCACAGTCTTTAGTAAATTTTTCAAGGTCCTCAGCAGAGTTCCCTCTATTAAATAGATACAATTCTTCGTGTCCTTGATTTCTTAATTCTGCTATTAAGTTCTTACCGACAAATCCGTTAGCACCTGTCACTAAAATTTTAGTCATTGCGTAACACCCATTTTTGCCAGTTCTTCTTGAACCACATCTAGTGTAAGTAATAGATCTTTAATTTCCTGCATGGTTAAACGGTGAGTGTTGTGAGAGTTGTACTCCCAGCCTTCTGAAATTTCTTCTTCGCCTTCAGTAAAGTATTTATTATAGTTCAAGTCACGGTTATCAGCTGGTATGCGATAATACCCGCCCATATCTGTAGCCACAGCCATTTCTTCTCTTGTTAGAAGAGTTTCATATAATTTTTCGCCATGACGAGTTCCTATTACTTCGATTGGATTGTCTACTTTAAACAATTCTTTAAGTGCTTGAGCAAGTTCTCCAATAGTAGAGGCTGGCGCTTTTTGAACAAAGAAATCACCTTGATCAGAGTTTTTGAATGCGAACAATACTAATTCAACCGCGTCTTCCAAAGACATTAAATAACGAGTCATTGCCGGATCCGTAATTGTTAAAGGTTTACCTGCTTTAATCTGATCAATGAATAAAGGAATAACTGATCCGCGTGATGCCATGACATTGCCGTAACGAGTCCCGGTGATAGTCGTATGATCTACATCAACTGTTCTTGATTTAGCAACCGTTACTTTTTCCATCATTGCTTTGGAGATACCCATTGCGTTTATCGGATACACAGCTTTGTCTGTCGAAAGGCAAATCACTTTTTTTACGTTATTTTGAATTGCTGCATTTAAAACATTCTCAGTACCTAATACATTCGTTTTTACTGCTTCCATTGGAAAGAACTCACATGAAGGAACTTGTTTAAGAGCAGCCGCATGGAAAATGAAATCAACATTATTCATTACGGTATTAAGGCTATTGGCATCTCTGACATCGCCGATATAGTATTTTACTTTTGGATTATTAAGGCGTTTTCTAATATCTTCTTGCTTTTTTTCATCTCTAGAAAAAAGCCGAATTTCTTTAATATCTGTGTCTAGAAATCTATTTAAAACTGCATTTCCGAATGAACCTGTTCCACCAGTAATTAACAATACTTTATTTTCAAACATTTAATAGCCTCTTTTCTTATTTAAAATGACTCATGATTACTTCGTAAGAATGCTTAGTTGTATAGTTTTCTTCTAAATACTTCCTAGCATTCTGTCCCATCTTATCTCTAACTGGTTTATCATAGAAAAATTCTAGCTTTTGATTGAATGCTTGCACATTGTTACTCTCGCACCAATAACCAAACTTTCCATTTTCAACTACTAGACCAATATCTGTATTAGAATCAGTTGCAGCAAGTATTGGCATTGACGCTTGCATATATGATAATAATCTTGATGGGAAATTCGGAATTGTAAATCGATGATCTAAGAATACTAAACCTACATCACAAGAATTTGCTAAAGCCTCGTAATCCTCTTTAGGCAATTGCTTAAATAGTTGCGCATTTGAAGGTTTATTTGTATTAAAGTAAGTCTGTATTTTATTAAATTCTGTTCCAGATCCCACTATAATGAAATAGGCCATATTATTTTCTTTATTTGCCTCTAAACATTCAATCAAAAAACCTATTCCTTGAGGTTTACCTAAATTTCCACCATAGATAAATACTGTTTTATCAAAGGGTATATTATATTTTTCTCTAATTCTCTTTACTTCTAAATCATCACTATCTATCTTGACAGGATCTATACTATTAGGGCATATTTCTATTGTTTGTGAATCCAAAATGGGATTATGATTTAAAATAAAATCGGCATTAGCATTAGACATACATCCAATGTAGTCAGATTGTTTATAAAGCCTCTTTTCTTTCGACCTAAAATACTTATATATAAAACCTTTTTTACTAAGCATATTCAAATCTACTGCATTTTGAGGAAAGATATCTTTAAGCAATAAATAAGATTTAGCATTGTCTCTTTTTTTTATATAACTGATGACTTTCCCAAATGTTATCGGAGGGGTTGAATACATAACTAAATCGAATTTAGTATCCTGCAAGTTTTTTTTAATAGCCTGTAGAAATAAGTTTTCTATTCTTAATGTGGATATACCTTTTTCAATATTATTGACTTTTGTAATATTACCAATTTTAACTCTTAAGAAATTCACGCCATTTTCATTAATAAATTCCGTGGATTTATTTACTCTTTTTTCGCGAGAGCTTACTACATACATTTGATGACCATTATCTCTAAATTCTCTTATCAAATCTGTGTATAAACCACGTTCTTCAATACTATTCATTTTCCCAATAGATAAAAATAAAATATTCACTTTCTCATCTCCAACCAAAATAAAAGAAATTATTTATTTAATATTTTGACTTCATTATATTTCATCATATAAACACCCTCATCATACCTATCCGTAACATCAACATTTTTATATCCCAAAATATTATTTATAATCATTCTAGGAACGTTCACACCACACTCGTATGCATGAGGAAAACCTCCTCCAAATCTTGGATTGACTTCAGAAATATAATATTCATCATCAATTTTAAAAATATCAATATCAATAATGCCTTTATATCCAGCTTTTTTCACAAAAGTGCGGATTAACTCAAATAATTTATCATCTTTAACCGAAACAGATTTATCGGTTTCGCCAGCTCTCATTTTAAGTTTTTCTTTTATAAATATTGAAACAGGTTCTTCCGATAGCATGTCAATATAAACATCTGCTCCATACTCTGAGCCATTCATGAACTCTTGAATCATCAAATTATCAAACTGACTGAACAAGGTTTTGATTTCATTTTTCGTTGTTACCTTGTTAACATTAATACTGGCACTACCCTTTACAGGCTTAACAAACACCGGAAAATTAATGTTTCCTGTTTCTAAATCATCGAAAAACCGATTTTCATCTACATAACTATTAACGGTTTGAAAATTATTTTGAACCATGAATTCAAACATTTTATACTTATCAAAAGACATCTCAATAACATCAACCCCTGAAACAATTGGCAGTGTTCCAATATTTAGAAATTTTTCCTTATTTTCAGCAAGGAAACTTAACTCCGGATCGATTAATGTCAAGACAGCTTTTATCTTGTTTTCTTTACAAATTGAAAGTATATGATTTAAGTATCCTTCGTCATCCATCCTAGGAACAACAAAGAATTGATTAGCTTCATAAAGTGCTGGAGCTAACTTGCTACAATCAGTAGCAAAAACAAGACCCTTTCCATTTAACTCTTTTTTAAAATACTGAACTATTTTATTCCTCGTTCCACAGCTAAGTATTAATATGTTGTAGCCATTATCCACAAATGCTTCCCCCTACTTATATATAAAAGTTTTACATCTGTTTTTCTAATATTCTTGCAGGAACTCCTGCCACCGTAGTTATTTCATCTACATCTTTTATTACAACTGATCCCAATCCTATGAATGCCCCCTTCTTTATATTGACTGAGTTCTTTATTACCGATCCTGGAGCAACCCACACATTATCCTCGATAATAACACTTCCGGCAATCATTACACCTACTGATATTCCAACATTGTTCCCTATTTTAACATTATGAGCAATGTGACAAAGGCTATTGATTTTTGAATTATTTCCAATCATTGTATCTGATATATTCCCTCTTGCTACACAAGTATTAGATCCTATTTCTACACTATTCCCTAATGTTACACCACCGATATGTTCAACTCTTTCCAATCTATTAGTCTTCCCTTTTTGGTGTCCAAACCCTGTGATACCTAGTACTGCACCAGGGTAAATAATGCAGTCCTCACCTATTTTCACATTATCTTCTATTACTACATTTGCGTGAATTTCTGTCCCCTTCAAAATCCCAACATTTTTACCTATAACTACGTTGGGACCAATATAACAATTATTTCCAATTTCTGCACTTTCATGGATTACAGCAGACATGTGTATATTTTTCTTTTTACCTGACTTACTAAATTTGGTAAGCGTATTAAAAAAAGTGTATCTAGGGTCATTTACCTTAACAAATCGTCTTTTTTGCATCTCCTTCTCAGGAGGCACACAGTTTCTATCACAGAAAATTAAAGTTGCATGAACATTATCCCAATCAATATTTTGGGATCTCATCCAAGATATTGTATTGGGTATAGAATCATATATTGATGAGAAACCTTCAACAGTGCTGACTTCTGCCCCTTTACACTCTACTAATTCTTCAATGTCATTTAAATATTCTATTATCTTTTTTACTTTTATTAGATTCATAGTATTCCACCTTTCACCATACAATAATGATTACATTCAATTAATAGTTTTATTTATTTTTATTTTTTACTTCCTCTGCATATCTGTCCGTATAAACATCTTTCGATGAACAAACGACAACAAGTGTTTTAATTAAAATTTTAAAATCAAGCAGAAAAGATTGATTGTTACAATACCATCTATCTAATTTAAACTTCTCTTCCCATGTCAAACTAGTTCTTCCGTTAACTTGAGCCCAACCTGTTATACCTGGTCGTCTCTTAAATCTACCTTTCTCTTCGTCTGTCATTCTGTTTAACAACACAACCGGCGCAGGCCTTGGTCCTATTAAACTCATTTCCCCTTTTACAATGTTAATCAACTGTGGTAGTTCATCTATACTTGTTTTTCTGAGGATATTTCCTATCCTAGTGATTCTTGGATCTCCTTTAGCAGTTCTGAGACCTGAACCCTTTTTTTCTGCTCCATCCATCATCGTTCTAAATTTGTAAATCAAAAAAACTTTCCCTTCTTTCCCCAATCTCTCCTGATTAAAAAATATAGGTCCTTTCGAATCTATCCTTATAAGAAGTGCAATAACTAACAACGCTGGTATCAAGAATACTAATACAATAAAAGCGAGAGTGAAATCAATTACTCTTTTTAAAAATTTTCTATACATCCTACCACCCTCACAATCTTTTATTCATCTTTCGTTAATAAATCCAACAGCCATTTTATTGATTTGCTTCGATATTTAATTAATACTTATTTTGGATTTACCTTATATGCCAAGACTTTTTTATAAAATTGTTAACACGGCTAAGAAATCTTTACGGATACCTTCATAAAATGTTAACTACATTACCATATACTTTTTATAATCTCTACAACTCTCTCCAACTGCTCATCAGTAATTTTCGTATCACTAGGCAAACAAACCCCATCCTCAAACAATTTCTCCGAAACATGCGTACCAATAAAATCATACTTCTCAAAGAAAGGCTGCATATGCATCGGTTTCCAAACAGGTCTTGACTCTATATTTTCTTTTTCAAGTGCATCCATAATATCAATTGGTCTAACTTTGCCATATAACGTTATAGCGCTTAGCCAATAATTCGAATTATCCCATTCATTCGTTGGCATCATTTCAACGCCATCTAAATTACCGAGTTCTCTCTTATAAAACTCAAAGATATATTTCTTTTTTGCAACTCTCTGATCTAAAACTTTAAGCTGTCCCCTACCAATCCCAGCAACAACATTACTCATGCGATAGTTAAACCCTAACTCGCTATGCTGATAATGCCTCGCTTGATCTCTACTTTGAGTTGCCCAAAATCTTGCTTTAGCAATTCTTTCTACATTATTAGAGACAAGCATTCCGCCACCCGAAGTGGTAATAATTTTATTACCATTAAAAGAGAAAATACCATAATCCCCAAAAGTACCAGTATGTTTCCCTTTATAGTAGGTACCTAAAGACTCCGCAGCATCTTCTATTAATGCGACATTATACTTTTTGCAAAGCTCCACGATTTTATCCATATCTGCAGATAATCCATATAGATGTACTAAAACTACAGCCTTTACACCCGGATATTTCTCAAAGGCTTCTTCCAAAGCTTTTGGACACATATTCCAAGTCTCGTAATCACTATCAATAAACACGGGTATCGCATTTTGATAAATGATTGGATTAGCTGTAGCAGAAAAAGTTAAAGTTGAACAAAACACGATATCTCCTTCACTAACACCAGAAGCCTTAAGTGCTAAATGAATAGCCCCAGTGCCAGTCGTAAGTGCTGCAGCCGCTTTGCTACCTACCTTTGCAGCTAATTCATTCTCAAATTCATCAACATTTTTTCCAAGTGGTGCAATCCAATTGGTATCGAATGCTTCCTTTATGTATTTCATTTCATAGCCTTCATCACTCATATGTGGTGATGAGAGGAAAATCCTATCTTTCATTTTTCAGAACTTCCTTTCTTTTATTAATACTCACAATAAAAGGACGTTTCACACGTCCCGAGGCTCACCCAACAACATCCAATAGCTGTATACTCTTAACTTCAACATTCCGACGATTAGCAGTCCCAACAAGCAATTCCTTCAACTCACTACCAGAAAGGGTAGGAATCTTCTCCAACAAAAACAACAACTCATGCTTCGTAATCGGCGTAGCCTTCCCAATATAAATCTTTGGAAACACAACGTCACTCTGTCTTTCACTCTCATTCATCAACTCTTCAAACAACTTCTCACCAGGTCGTATGCCTGTCTCTCTTATCTCAATCTCACCCTCTGAATACCCAGAAAGTTTAATTAGGTTACTAGCGAGATCAACAATCTTAACCGGTTCTCCCATATCCAAAACAAAAACTTCGCC
>JGI24024J18818_10000490_pt1 | contig 15008 bp, 13 predicted proteins | sample Cruoilmetagenom2_FD_18818 | JGI IMG/M metagenome (IMG submission 18818) | reverse complement strand
CCCCCCCAGTGCAAAACCCTCCGGTGTTGGCAAGGTTACGACTGGCGGCGTTGGAAAAATAGCATCCGGCGTTTTAAAACCGCCGCCAACAGCCGCATCCTTTCCGCCGATGGTCGTCGTACCGCCCGCCTGCCATTCGACGCCCAGACTAAAATCCTTGTTCACGTCGACTTCCATGAGAAGGCATTCGATATAGACCATTGCCCTTGGAACATCCAATTTCTTAATGATCTCATCCAGGACCTGGTAATCCTCCTTCCCGGCCATGATAATCAGACTGTTGGTGGCTTTATCGGCGGTTAACTTGACTTTTTCCGAAATAAACGGAACTTTTCTTTCTTCGGGTGTCCCTGCCTTTTTTGTCGGCAGTTCCCGAAGGACCTTTGCCAGATCCTCGGCATTGGCATTTTCAAGATAATAGACATGGATCCTTCCTTTTCCTCTGGGCGTTTCCCGGTCGAGCATATCGATCAGTTTTATTATCCTTGAGGTCTCGACCTCGCTGGCCATTACAATAATCGTATTGGTCCGCTCATCCGCCACGAATTTGATCGTTGACAAATTCGGTGCTTTGGTTTTTCTCTTTTTCTGAAAAACAGAGTCGAGAATTTTCACAAATTTTGCGGCGTCGGCATATTCCAATGGAATTATGGATAGCTCCTGCCCCATGCCGGAAACATCGATGGCATTCAGGATTCGAATCAGCCGTTTTATATTGGAATATACATCGGTAACAATCAACATGTTCGTCGGAGGATAGGCCAGAATCACGCTGTTTTTGGAAACCAATGGCGCGAACAGTTTTTTAATTTCAGAAGAACTTGCGAATTTTAAAGATATCAATTGCGTAACGACTCGATCTTCAGGTGAGGCGGCTTCTTCTTTGAGCCGGGTTTCAATATTTTTTGATCGTGCATCCGGAGATGGAATGATTTTAGTGACTTCTCCGGCTTTTACGGTGGTAAACCCATGGACTTCCAGAACCGATTCAAAAACCCTGTAAGCTTCTTTTATGGAAATTCTGCTGGGTGAAATTATCGTCACTTTTCCCTTTACACGTTGATCGACAACAAAGTTCTCTGACGTCAATTCACTGATAAATTTTATAAAAACATTGATGTCGACATCGTTGAAATCTATGGAAATAAATCTTTCCGAGTCCTGACTTCTCTGGGCTGCTGTTTTATTTTTGGGCGAATCGAGAACCTTTCCGGAAGTTTCTGCCAGAGCATCAATGGATAGATGCACCGTCAAAATCATAACCGTTAAAATAAACAAGCATCTGATAACTTTTGAACCAAAGGCGTGTGATCTCATTTGTCGTCGATTATACCGTATGGTTGTGTTTAAACCCGATCTTCACATTTTAAAGATAAAAATCTAAAAACAAAATGAATTCGATGTGATACGAATTCATCAGAATTTATTTGAATATCGATTGTGGTAAACGAGCTTTTGATGATCTCGTAAAAAGTCATGAATTCAACGATAGATGGCTAAGTAAAAAGGTTCATATACAAGGTGTAGTTTTTTTCAGGAACGAGGCCATACATGTAGTATGCCGAGTGTCTGAAAAAATACACCAACGCAGTAGATGGCACTTTTTACGACGCCATTATTTTTAACATTTTTTATATTATCATACATTTATCACTTATTCAATATTATATTCAATGGTTTTCGGCCGGCCCCTTCGTTTTAACTCAAGCTGCACCTTGGAAGCCGATTGCAGGCTTTGATAAAATTTTAGGGCGTCATCCACGGATTCGATATTTTTTCCATCAACACCGATAATGATATCTCCGCTCTTTAATCCCATTTTATAAAAAATGGAGTTTGGCCTGACACCGGTCAAGCGAAGGCCGTCGGGCTTGCCATTTTGGAAATGCGGTTGTATCCTGACCTGCTTCATGAGGGTGTTGACATCTTGGAGGGCCGTATCTATCTGTGATCGTTTTATGGTTATATTTCGAGAACTCGATGCACTTTTTCTCTCGGGAGATCTGCCTGTTTTCGGCGCTTCTCGGACTTTCTCTATTCCGAGGATTTCATCCTTGCCGTTGACATTGAGCACAACCTTTTCTCTTAAAATCATTTTAAGGGTTGCATTTTGGATGGCATCTCCGATTTTGTATAGATTCTGGCGTCTTACAGCGGTATCTTCGATGACTGCATAGGCTTCTTTTTCGTCACCCGTAACGGTCCCCAGCAGTTTCAGCTTAAGATCCGTGGGGGTAAGGCTTTCGATGTCGAGTTTCTGGGGGCGGCCCCCGGTCCCTGTTTTGGTTTTGAATAGGTTGCGATCCATGATGGCTCTGTAATCCGACAATGGATGTCGAGTCGACGCTTCATTTGGAATCACATGCCTGGCTGCATCTTTGGAAGGCGGCGCATGATCAATCTTGGCGCCGGCAACTTTATAAAAGGCCTTAACCATAAAAAAAACAGCTGCTGTAATTAACAGAACATTCAATAGGGTAAGATATCGTTTCATAAATTTTAACACGGCTCACGGTTCGCGTGAAACATCGGTTTCTTAACCTCTAAACTTCCCGCTAATTCAGAAAAAAACGGGGTTCGTCCAGCGTACCGTAAATTCTGATTCGAATGACGCCTTTTGTTATTACCTTTTCAGGCAATAGATTTTCCGGAAGATTTTTTCCCAAATTTTCGAGAAATAACCGATTCGGTTTAATCATACCAGATAGCTTTAAATAACTGTCTCCTGGAGGATCTTTTAACGTGACAGCACCGGAGATGCTGCCATCCATCGATGGTCCCTCCATGTCGCATCGTTTGACTTTAAGCCTTCGATCGATCATTGTCAGATCAGCGTCAATTTTACGGAAAGGTATGCGCTTTATATTGAAAACAGGCGTTAAGAGTTCTACCTCACCGTCTGAAATGACAAGCTGGGTCCCAAGGCTCCCTCCGGATTCTCCACCACTTCTGCAGGTGAAGTCACCGTTGAGCATTCCTGTTATCGAACGGCCGAAATAACGTTTAACAGCGGAGATTTCCTTCATCTGAACACCGGAAAGTTTTCCTTGAACCATAAAATTTTGATACGGCCTATCTTTGGAGAACTCTCCCCTTCCCTCTAAACTGCCTTTAAAAGCGCTCCCTTTGAAAAAAAAAATGATCCTTGAACGAAAAAGCGACAATAGTTTCGGAGCGATCTTAATCCGTTCTGCCTTAAACAACGCGTCATTCAGGTAATACAAATTTACATGATGTAACTTCAAGCCAGGGGGAAAAGAAGGGGTTATATGATCGATGGTAATATTCACCCCTGGATTGGCAGTATTAAAATTAGATGTTATAATGTTTTTTACGGTATCTGACGGGAACAGATAGTAAATGAAAAATAGCACAGCCCCCATGCTGTATATGACATACGGCAACCATTTTCGGGTATTGCTCATCATCATTTCTCAACCGCTTCAACCTGTATAACCGCGTCGATAAACCCCTCTTGCTTACCGGTCTTCAATATGGAAAGCCTTTTTATATAGACCATGTTTTTTGATGTTTCGATCATGTGCAGGTACGTGGTCAACTGCTCTAATGTCAGGCTCTGGAGTTTCATTTCCACCTGAGATATCTTGTATGGGCTGTCTTTCTGAACGCTTGTTGAAGGCTTCATGTACGTTACACGCTCTTTGATCCCTGCCACACCGGTAAGTCTGTCGAGGAAAGAAAACAGGGTAAAATCTTTTTTCCTGTTTTCCAAACGCATCCTTGATAAATTTGCGCTCTGGTTAATGGCACTGTACTCGGACTTTAGGGCGATCATCTCTTCAAGGCTTTCTGCTTTAACCTGGAGTGCCCTTTTAAGACGTTCTCTCTTGTCAATGGATGGGAATACGAAAAATCGAATAATAATAAACAGGCAGACAACCCCTGATAATCCATAAATTGCGATTCTCTCTCTCTTTGTCAGTTTTCTCAACATATGTGCCGTCTATTCTCGGTTCGTGGACGTTATTAAACCGGCAATTAAATATACAAACCATGCTTTTTTCACTTGTCATTCCCGCGAAAGCGGGAATCCAGGAAATAGAATGAGTTGTGGATTCCGGCTCTCCGCTTCGATAGGGCCGGAATGACGATTTTTTAATTGCCGGGTTAATAATATAAGGAATTATTGTTTGGGCAACAGCCTGTCAAAATATGATCTTCAGCTTAAAACGCACCCGGTTGTCCGATTTGTTGATATTGGCGGAACTGATAATGATTTTTTTAAAAGCGTTTACCTGTTCCAGCCGGCTCTTTATGTTGTCCACGGAATTGAAGGTATCTGTATCCCCTGAAATGACAACATTCTCCGATCCTATAACCATCCGTGTAAGGGTAACGTCCATTTCTCTCGGAATACGTTGACTGATATTGTTTAGAATATCAATGGCCCGTATCGGTGTTTCGGCTTCTCCCGGAAACAACATCTTTTTTCTAGCCGCCTGTACTTTTATCCGCATCTGTTGAACCGGGTCGACAATTTTTTTGACATCCGGAAATGTCGAAGTAAAAATATCTGTGATTTGATGGTCCAGACGGGTCACCCTTTTCCCCGTAAAATATGAGTCGATAAAGACGTTGAAAAACGCCAATGCCACCACTAAAGCAAAGAAAACTCCGGTTTGGATCAGACTTTTTTTATTTTCCTCCCAGAACTTTTTTGAAGCAAAAGGGCCTTTTCGGAAATTTAATCCATTGGCACCTTCAACTTCCATAAGCGCCAATGAAAGGGCATTGTCCATGAGGAGTGGAACCCAGGATTTTGGCGGATCTTGATGTTTTAAAAGATCTGTATCCCCTAACAGGTCTATCCGTTGGATGGGCAATCCCAATGCCTGTGCCATGTCCTGTTCAAAACCCAAATCATCCAGGCCGCATCCTGTAATAAACAAACCGTCCGAATCAAATTCCAATCCAATCATCTTTTCCAATGCAGCGTGTGTCCGCCGTATGGTGTTGCAAAGGGATTTTATTTTGTATGAACGGCCATCAGAACGTATTGGAAAAGAACGTATCAGGCAAACCCCCCCGGACAAAATAAAAAATATAGTGCCTTTGTTGCTGTCTATGTCAACGACGACCCAATTCTTACGGTTGTCTAAAATATGGGCCAGGCGTAATGCTGCGGCGTAGCCGCCAACGGTAACCGTCTCGGGCGCAATATTAAACGTGGCAAGTGTATCTAAAAAAGATTGGAGCTTCGATTTTTCTACTGCAGCGGCCATAAGGTTGTTATCGTTTATATTATCAGGCACTTTCACTGTAATAAAATCGATGATCAGATCATCTGTGGGAAACGGGAAGGTTGGCGATAGTTCATACGGCAGAATTTTTTTAATTTTTTTTTGACCCTTAAACGGGACTTGAATATTTCGATAGGATATCTCGTCAGCAGGAAAGGACGCCACGCAGACGGAACCGGATATATCCATCTTCTTCACGATGGTTTCAAGTGGCGCAACCCAGCCGGGTTCATCCTCTTTTCGGTCGGATAGGGGAACATGAACATGGGCCTCTATGGCAGTTCCTTTGATACCGCTCTTTATAAGAACCGCTGATACCGCATCATGTCGTATGTCTAGTCCCAGTATCTTTCTTCTCATGGTTTTCTTTAAATTAAATTAAGCGTAATTATAGTAGGTTATGATTATTCTGTCAAGTCAAACCTCTCTCTTTGTAAGTGTTCAGGGGGTGCGCTTCGCCGTGTAACGATATTGGCGGGGTGGCTTCGTTATTTCAATAACTTAGCAGTGGGGGAGACCGCGGCTCCCGCATGCTTTTTGCAAGAGAACGCGGAGGGGGCAGGAATGCCCCCGCTGCTAAGTTATTGAAATGACCAGGCACGTAGGCACCGGAGTGAAGCGGGGTAGCGCACCCCCTGAACACTTACCTTTCTTTGACACTTGACCGGGATTTCCCATGAAGCCGCGAATGTCTATCACCTAAAAATCGTATCATTTCAGTGTGATGAAACACCAGGACCTAGACGTTCAGATATCCGGTGTTTTGGCAAATCGCTGTTTGAGTGTTCTACTCTGTCTCCCACCGCAGGACTTTGCAGGTCCATTTTCCTGTTTTTTGGTTTTTTTCTCTTTTAACCACTGTATTTATTTTTACTTTCATCTCGTTTAACGTTGCAACAGATTCGATTCGAAAAAAATCACTGGAAATTGTGATAAGGTTTGAATCGATGTTAATATCGCCCATACCGGGGACCTTTTTATACCAGGTTGGGCTTGAAAGATCGTGGATATATTCGGATTCGGAGATATCTTTGCGGTAGTCGTAAATTGCCTGTGCAAGGGATTCGCTCCCTAAAGGCAGAATTGCCGAAAGTGTCGGAAGATCTGCAGTGTTGACATTTATTTTTCCTTCATAGGTAAAGGTATTGTCCGCAGTTTTGCGCACTCCAAAGACGGTAATATGATCCGAGAGTCCCGACACCCCGCCTGCGCCGTTGAACAGCTCCGGTGTAATCCCTCTAATGAGTGCAAGTTCACCAATATGGGTAATCGGACCGTTTTTGCAGGTGTACGGCGGGTCGAGATCCTGATAATAGTCTGACTCTGCGCCATTCAGCCCCGTGATGGCATCATCGTCCCCGGAATCGAGCCAGTCTTTGACCGAGTTTATGATGGTCAACGGTTCTAAACCCTCAAACAATTCATTTTGAGACATTAAACCGGTTAAAAATTGCTCCCACATAATTCTTTGGGGTTCGTTAAAGCTGTGTCCATTCGGCAATTTAACAAGGCTGTTGATCTGAATTTTACCGAGTTCATCACCGATGGTTAAGGTGACCGTCCCTTGTTCAAAGGGAATATCCTGAAGAACTTCGATGATTTTTTCAGATTCCGCCCAGTCTTCCTGAAGCGAATCGGAGTCGGAATCATTTTTATCTTTTACCAGCATCGCTTTCCCTATTTCTATGCCGGATGAAGCCATGTTCAACAGCGTAATTCGATCTCTGGTTGCGGCCGCGGAAAAGACCGCTGAGAGCATCTTCCGGTTCATTTCCAGTGTCACCGGAATCAATATCGCAATAATGGCCAAGGTAACGAGAAGGGCGATTCCACGGTTGTTTCCAAGAAAACTCATTTTTTCTTCTCCCTGAAAACCGGAAGTGTTACCATGGTTTCAAACAACAGGGGCTGTGACGCTGAAGCCAGTTCGAGTTTTATCCGAATTGTTCTGGGTGTGGAATATCCGAACTCCTCGGCATCGGAGTCCCACAGATCGTGTTCAGTAGCATCTTCGTCATAATATTTTACTGTCAGGGATTTAACGTCTTTGCACAATACAGGATCACCGGCCTTTTCTTCAAACAAAGGATAAGGATGCAGGTTGTCCGCTCGTTTCAACAGGTAGCGGCCATCCCCTTCGGTCTGAACGTAATAGACGATTTCTGCAATTCCGTTTTGTGTTTTTCCGCCAAAGGCGATGTGAGACATGGAAGTAAATCTGAGTTTTGGAAATTCACGTCCCTGAATATCAACAACATCCCCGGAAATCCGGTAAAGGTCAGGGGAATCGGCAACATTCTGTGGCGAGTATTCCGGGGGTAATGATACATGGATCGATTCCAGATCCATCATCATTCGGCTAAGACAGTTTTTGGCCATTTCATAAGAGGCAGATCCCTGTTCGATGGTCTTGTTGCCCGAAAACAAGGCATTGTAGGAAGTGAATATCGTTGTAACAACAACGGCAAAAATAAAAATCGCAATCATAGTTTCCAGGAGCGTAAAGCCGCAGGCCGGATGAGGGGGATCGATATGGGATTTCAGGCGCCGTGTTTGCCGGTTTTGAATCATTCCCTAGTCCTCAGTCCTGTAAGAATTTATAAGTTCTTACACTGTACGTGAATTCATCGTTGTTCAGAGTTACGAGGATATCGATTTTTTTCAGGTTTTCAGCGACACCGCCCAGTGCTTTTGATTCAACATCATCTACGGCAACTCGCCAGCGGTAACCTGGAAATTCATCTCCGAAATCGCCTGAATCGTCTGTCATATCCTGCTGACCTTTTGATTCAATTTCAACCATTTTTNTTTGGGCCAACAAGGGAGCTGTTGTATAAAACCTTGCAGAATAGTTCATGGAGAGGGTCTGGGCATGCATTCTATATATCGTAACGAGAACAATCGCCATAATGGAAATGGCGACCATGATTTCAAGGAACGTAAAACCCGCTTCAGGCTGCGGGTTTCGAGTTTCGGGCTGCGACCTTCTTAAGGTTCGTCCCAGGTTCCCGGTAAATATTTTTTTCACGCTCTCTGCCGACCTCAACGGATGTTTTTTGACGCTGCCCGAACGTTGCACAAACAAACGGGCTGGCAGTTATTTAAAAAAACCATTATGAATCTTCTAACCCTACATATTTATTATATAAATGGACCTGCGGCAGAAAAGGTTCTATGAGGAAGGATAATCGATGGTCATCGTCATGGACCATATGGATAATCGCTTTATCAGAATACCCTTTTTCATAAAAATAAATATCCGCCCGCCCCGCAGAGATTACCTGTTCATCCGGGAATTCAACATCCTGCAATTTTATGTCGTCCGGAAGTTTGTAGCCATCCATTTCCGCATCTTGAAGCTCTTCGTCCGACATGCCTTCATGCGTTATCCACAGTTTTTCGGAATCGATCCCGACGTGCAGCACATATTTTTTTTGCTTTCGGAACGCATTTTCTTTTAACGCCGGGACCTTATACATAATCCAGCGTGAAACCTTTTTGGTGCTGTCTGTAAAAAAATCGCTCTGAAACCTGGGAATTGCCAAAAAAAGCATAATGCTGATCAGAGCGACAACAACGACGAGTTCGATAAGCGTAAAGCCTTTGATTCGTTCAAAGCCAACCATAATGATTTATTGAAGTAAAGAATCCGGGCCCAGAGGACCCGGCTTTGGTTTCACCCCTTAGGGGTGTGATAACATCTCATTGCACGTGGTTGGAAGGCTGGAATATTGGAATACTGGAATATTGGGTCGAAAATCGGAACGTTGCCCAATTCGGAAATATCAAAATGCCCATATATCTTATGAAGTTGGTGGCTGTCCGTAACCCATCATTCCATCATTCCATTATTCCCGTCGAATAATTTACTGGCATAGCCAATTGTTTCTGCCCAGGCCCAGAGGAACAGGATTTTCAAGATTAAATCAATGTGGGTGTAACACGGGGACAGGGAGGGCTCTGTTATGACTATTCAATCTCCCAGCTGTTAATATCCTTGTTTTTTTCTTCACCCCCCGAAACTCCGTCTGCGCCATATGAAATAATGTCGTATTCGTCGTGAACTCCGGGCGAAAGATAGACGAACTCATTGCCCCATGGATCTCTCGGAACCCTGCCTTTTTCAAGATATCCACCTTTACGCCAGTTCTTCGGCAGCATTCCGGTCTCGGGCTGCTCGACAAGTGCCTGCAAGCCCTGCTCGGTATCCGGATACATGCCGCTATCGAGTTTATACAATTTGAGCGCCGTTTCCAGGCTCTCGATCTGCATATTGGCTTTGAGACGTTTTGCCTCCTCGGGCCGTCCCATAATCCTGGGTATGATGAGCCCTGCAAGAATCCCGAGTATGACGATGACGACCATCAATTCAATCAGTGTAAATCCACGGCAGTCTGTCTTTCTTAAAGAAAATTTGCTGTTCATTCTTTCTCCATCCATCAATGTTACATTTTTTATAGAGTTCATCGGACGAGCTGGCTCATTTCAAATATCGGCAGGCATATGGAAAGAACGATGAAACCCACAATAACGGCCATCATTAGAATCATAACAGGTTCCAGAAGTGATGTCATGGTCATTATGCTCCCTTCCACTTCACTTTCAAATACATCTGCAACTTTATTCAACATTTCCTCCAGTTTGCCGCTTTGCTCTCCAACCTGAATCATCTGAATGGAAAGATCCGGAAATATTTTGCTTTCCGCCAAAGCAGACCCCAGCCCCTTCCCTTTACTGACTTCTTTTGAGGCATCTTCGATGGCATCAGCGATCAGCGCGTTGCCGACGATATTCTTTACAATCCCAAGGGCGGGCAGCATGGAAACACCATTTTCAAGAAGGGATCCGAGGGTCCGTGAAAAACGCGCAACAGCCAGTTTTTTGGTCAAGAGTCCGAGTCGGGGCAATTGAAGTTTTATTTTATCGAAAACATATCCGCCTTTGACGGTTTTATTAATGCGCCGTAAAATTAATACGGCGGCGGCGATCCCGATCAAGATGATCCACCAGTATATTTTGAAAATATCACTTATTCTGATTAAAAAAAGCGTCGGAGCCGGAAGCGTTTGATTCATATCTGTAAAAATGGAGGTGATATTGGGAACAATAAATGTCAGAAGAAGAAATAGAACCAGAACTCCGATAAGAGACATCAAAATAGGATAGGCCATGGCAGACCGGATGCGGTTTTTTAAGGCCTGCTGTTTTTCGGTAATATCCGCAAGCCGTTCCAAAACAATTTCAAGCGCTCCCGAAGTTTCACCCGCCGTCACCATGTTGATATACAGCGCCGAAAAAGTCCCCGGAAACAATGACAGGGATCGAGCAAAGCTGTTTCCCTCCACGATGGAATCCTTGATTTTTGCCAGCATCTTTTTAAACGATTGAGATCTGGTTTGCGATGTCAAAGCGGCGATGGCCGGTACCAGCGGAAGGCCGGCCCCCAGCAAGGTTGCCAGCTGTCTCGTCATCATTGAAACTTCTTGCGGTTTGACCCGGGTAAATGGACGTAGAACCGAAAAAGTCTTGGGAGCCTTTATGGCGGCCGTATCATGCACTTCTTCAATAGATACCGGGTAGGTTTTGGATGCCCGCAGTTTCTGGAGGGCGGAACGGGAACTATCGGCATCGATGATTCCCGAGATGGTCTTGCCTTTTATATCCAAGGCTGTATATTCATATACCGGCATTGCCAATAACCCCTAACCCGAATATTTCATGAAAATTTTTCAGCAAATTTTTAACCTGATATTAAACCAATGTGTTAAATCAAATAATCGCTATAATTCCCAAGTCACACTTTGTACGCTGAATTCTTCTCTTATGGATCTGAAAATTTTTCACCCTTTGGGCGCTGCCGAATGCACCCATTTGCTTCGTTATCAGGGGCTTGCGGTAGAAAACTACAGCGGTGCCCCTGAATGCCTTGCAAATGAACGCATCCGGCGCGTGAAATCTTCGGGTTGACCCGAATTGTGCCCACGACAATGAAAGTCATCGTTTGCTTTTCAGAAAACAAAATGATATTATTCCCATTTTTAAAGCTTTTCAAGTCATAAAATTACTTTGACCTATGTTGAGCGATTGTTGAGTTTGCCGAAGATGCAAGGCATGAGACATGCAGCCGTAGTATGCTACTGCAAATGTCTCATAACACAGCAGATTCGGCAAACTCGGCAAGCCCGTAGGGTTTCAAATTGTAACAATCTTGTTTGGATTCCTATCTACCGAGTCGATGATGGTGTTTAATGCTTTATAACAATATAAACTCCTAATGATATTATATTTATAATATACTGGTGCAATCTGAAACGCTCAATTTAGGTTTGAGATTTTATACAAATTCATCCATTACAAAGCGGGCTTGACAATTATGTATGAAATTCGTTTCCATGGTCGTGGGGGACAGGGAACCGTGGTCGCATCGATCCTGCTGGCAAAGGCTTTTTTTAACGCCGGTTATTATGTACAAACCTTTCCCCTTTTTGGTGTGGAAAGACGCGGTGCGCCGGTCGAAGCCTATCTCAGNCTGGATAAAGAAAAAATTCTGGTTCGGAGCAACATTTACACACCCGACCATGTTGTCGTTCAAGATGCCAAACTGCTGGACAGGGTCGATGTCACAGCAGGGCTTAAAAAGGGCGGCTCGATTCTGATCAATTTAAAAGATATCCCCGACACTATGGAAACTTTCTCAGGCTTTCGGTTTGCTTTTGTTGACGCCAATCAAATCGCCGTCAACAACGGTCTCGGAAGCCGCACCCAGCCGATTATCAACACGGCCATGATCGGCGCTTTCGCGAGGGTTATGGAGATGCCGCACCTGGATATGATTACAGGGGCCATTGAAAATGAAATTCATGTTAAAACAGACCAGAATGTGTCGGCAGCCCGCCAGGCCTATGACGCTGTGACTCTTTTTGGAATGTTGGAAAACAAATGTGGGAATCCATGACAACCGAACAAAATTTCGCAGAAAAAATACCCTTATTCATATCACGATCGAACATGTCCACCGAATTAAACAAGACGGGATCATGGCGTTTTGTACGTCCAATATACGATGAGAAGACGGCACCGTGCAGCGCGGCCTGTCCTGCCGGCGAGGACATTGCCCGGATCGAAATGCTGTCGAGCCAGGGACGATACAGGGAAGCACTGGAGACCATTCTTCTTGAAAACCCCTTCCCTGCCATCTGCGGCCGGGTATGTTTTCACACGTGTGAAACGGCCTGTAACCGTTCCGGTCTTGATGAACCTATTGCCATACACGGTATAGAGCGATTCATCGGCGATGCCGCTGTCAGGGACAACTTAACATTTTCCCTGGAAAGGCTTCCCGATAACGGGAAAAAAATATGCATTGTCGGTGCCGGTCCATCCGGCCTGGCCGCCGCCTATTTTTCAACACGCCTGGGGTATTCATGCGATGTATTCGAGGCCGGGGCCGAACCTGGCGGAATTCTAAGGTGGGGAATCCCGAGATATCGTTTGCCGGATGCTGTCGTAAATGCTGAAGTCCAGCGGATAAAAAATCTCGGAGTGAAGATAATCTGCAACACGCGGGCAACCCAAAACTTTCTTGAAGAAGCCAAAGACCGATACCACGCCTTTTTCATCGGATGCGGTCACGGCCGATCCTTGAAAATGAACATTCCCGGGGAAAATATGGCCTTGGACGGCCTCGATTTTCTCAACAGAATGCGCACGGAAAAAACCGAATCTTTAAATAATGGTACCGCAGCGGTTATCGGGGGCGGCAATACGGCCATCGATGTTGCGCGCTCCCTTGTCCGCCTCGGAGTGAAGGCGATACTGGCATACCGTCGACGAAAACAGGATATGCCGGCATTTCAATACGAGGTTGAAACGGCCGTAAAAGAAGGTGTTAAAATCATGGAACTGTTCTCCCCGTCAAGTATTGCACAAGACGGCGGCGAATATATTTTAACCCTGCAACCGATGAAACCCAGCGGGATGGAAACAGACACCGGTAGAGCGCGTGTGGTTCCGGACGGTGAAACGACCCAAGAGCTTCGGGTCCAGAGGATTTTCACCGCCATCGGTGCAGAACCCTCGGAGCCATGGCAGCTTCCTTCGAAAGAAAATGCCGAAACCGTGTACCTCAGCCACTGTGCGTTTATGGCAAATAACCCGCCGTTTCTATTCGGCGGAGACCTGACCAATCCGACAAAGAGCGTTGCAGATGCCATTGCCTCAGGGAAACAGTCGGCCATAGTGCTGGATACCTTCTTTAAAAAAGGGATGAATGCCATTGCAGACCGTCTCAATTCCTGTCTCGTCGGCAACGGTCCTGCCCTCTCCATGGAACGTTATCTGGACGGAAAGCGATCTAACAGAAATCCTGATATGGTATCGTATGAAAATATTAACGTCGATTATTTTTCGCCGGCCCCTCGGATCAAAGCTGAATCGCATGCTTTGGACAAACAGGTGAACCCTTTCGATGAAATCGAAACAACGTTCACCATCCGTCAGGTCATGGAAGAAACCCGGCGCTGTTTCAATTGCGGCATCTGCAATGCGTGTGACAATTGCCGAATATTCTGCCCGGAAATTGCCGTGGACCTCCAGGACGCTCAACGGAGGATTAATCTCGATTATTGCAAAGGATGCGGAATTTGCGTCGTGGAATGCCCGCGTAATGCCATGGCCTTGGAGGAGGAAGTATGAAGAAGGTTTTGGAGGGAAGCCATGCGGTATCCGAAGCTGTAAGGCTGGCAAAGGTGCAGGTGATGTCCGCATATCCCATTACTCCCCAGACCCACATTGTCGAGGCGTTATCGGAATATTGCACGGACGGGACCATGGCCGCCCGCTTTCTATTGGTAGAAAGCGAGCATTCCGCCATGGCTGCCGTAATCGGTGCTTCAAGTGGCGGGGCCCGGACCTTCACGGCCACCTCTTCTCAGGGACTGGCGCTGATGCACGAACTCCTGCACTGGGCTTCAGCAGCCCGTCTGCCAATTGTCATGGCTGAAGTCAACCGGGCCTTGGCTCCGGGATGGAACATATGGATGGACCAGACAGACAGTCTGGCCCAGCGGGATACCGGCTGGATTCAGCTCTATTGCGAGGATGGTCAGGATGTTTTTGACACAACGCTTCAGGCTTATCGGCTCGCGGAAGCGGTCAATCTGCCGGTGATGGTGGTCTTGGATGCGTTCTTCCTTTCCCACACCTTTGAACCGGTGGACGTGCCGGATCAAGATTTGGTAGACCGATTTCTGCCGCCGTTTTCACCCCGAATCGAATTGAACACCTCTGATCCGTTTGCCTTGGGTCAGATGGCCCCACCCACCGTCTATATGGAGATGCGACACGACATCCAGAAGGCCATGGAACAGGTGCCGGAGATTTTCAGCAAGGTCGAACAGGAATTTGCAGCAATATTCGGTCGATCATACGGTCCGGTGGAAAGGGTCCATTGCGACGATGCCCAGGTGATCATGGTGGTCACGGGAACTGCGGCAAGCACCTGTCGAAAGGTCATTTCCGATCTTCGCTCACAGGGAGAAAAGGTCGGAATGCTCAAGCTGAAGATGTTTCGGCCGTTTCCAACGGATTTGATCCGAGAAAACCTCGGATCGGTTCAAAAAGTCGCCGTGGTTGACAGAAATTTTTCATTCGGCGCCAGCGGCATCTTTGCCCAAGAAATCAGGGCCGCATTGTGCAATAGGAACGGACACCCGCCGGTATTTGGCTATATTACGGGACTCGGTGGCC
>JGI24024J18818_10000489_pt1 | contig 15016 bp, 18 predicted proteins | sample Cruoilmetagenom2_FD_18818 | JGI IMG/M metagenome (IMG submission 18818) | reverse complement strand
TGCAAGCCAGATTAGCTATTTCGGGGGCAAGGATTCGTTAAATCCCGTTCTCGAAGCTTTGGAAGACGCTGGAGCCACTCAAGAAGAAATTTGCGAAGCGTATCTGTCGGGATACGAGGAATACGTGCAAAAACATAACGAAAAGTTCACGACGCTGCCAATCTATCATAGCGATGTGCATTTTGACGAAACGACTCCCCACGGCCACGATGCAATCGTAGTCTTGGGGCATACCGAGAAGGGTCGAGCTTCTGATAGCATCAACAATGCGCTCGGGGAAATGTATGGATATAAAGCCGGATTTAAAGGGAATCAAGAAAATATGGCTCGCTACCGAGAGGAAAATGACAAGGTTATGTTCGATGCGATCAGCTCGAAGCTGGAAGCGTTGGGCAGTGCGCATGGGATTGATTTCGAGTTTGAATTCTTTCGTACGGGTCAGACAGATTCTGACACATACGAAATATACAAAATCAAGATGGATTTCGAGAATCAAGCTGAAGAACTCCAGGAGACGGAAAAGGATTTGGTTATGAGGTCGAAAGCTCAAAAGAAAAACACAGAAAAAAGCAAAGAGACCAATAGATTATTGAACGAGCGAGAAAATAATTTAAACCTACAACAGAGCAATTTAGCGATGCGTGAGGGCTCTGTCATTGCGAGGGAAAAAGAGCTGGAAGAAAAGGAACAAGAAGTGATTAAACGAGAAGCTGAATTGAATCGTAAATTTATTGATGTTGCGGAAAAAGAGCAAAGAATAATGCGAAACATTGGTAAGTTTGAGAGCGTTATAAACGCGTCCGCCATGGCGGTGTTTAATGGCGATTCAAAATATGAAAATTGGTATAAGCGCATTGAGACGCAAGGGGTCTTCTCGGTTGCACCAGATAAACTCTCGGATTCTTTGGCTGATTCAATTAGCCGTGCGCAGCAAGGCAGACGAGTGCGCCCGATGGGTGACAAAAACTTTATAAATCAGCAGATCGCCCGACAGGAAGCCGAAGACGATGGTCCAGAATTATAAGTGTATATATACACTTATTTCTCTCTCAATTACACTTGAAAGTCCTTCAAATATACAACTATATCTCACGTCAAATACAATGTTCACTTTTGAGTTTTAAACATATCCGAAGGCGACACATTCACACCACTTTTTGGAGTGGTGTATAAATGGGCACTCTCTCTGATCGGATGCTACTGCTCCAAATAAAAAAGTCCCCCTTATTTCGTGGAGGACTTTTCTTCTTTCAACTTTTCGTATGCTTGAATTAAACTTTCTAAATCCGAACGCTTCACCGTAATCATGACCTGGGTGTTACTCATTTCAGCTAAATCTTCTTTCAATGATTCTAGACAGTTCATTTTCATCACTCCTCCTAGTTCATTTTTTTCCGAATTTATTCCTTCATTTCCTGTTCGATTTCTTCAGAAGACAGCCCAAGCTTTTCTAGTAATGCACGTTTCTTTTCTGAATATTCTTCAGTCCCTAACGTCGCAACTGTTTCTTCTCTCGCTTTTTTCCTATCGTGAAACCATTCAGGCAAAATAGATTTTCGTACAGTTGAACGGCTGCCTTTTTGTAATTCATTAAAACTAATTTTATCGCCCAACTCATGTTGCTGTAATGCTAATTTAAGTTTGGCTTTAATAAAACCTAAGGGATTACTGACAGTTGAATCATTATTGACGTATTTCACGAGCAAGCCCAGTTCATATTCAGCCTGTTCTTGCCAAATTGTAAGTGCGGTTGCATAAATATCAGCAAAGTACGCTTTATCAAAACAGAAGCCATTTGCTAAGTCATTCAATCTTTCACTAACTTCATTTGTAGAAGAGGTTTGTAGTTCTTTCTTTGGCTTTTCAGGTAATCGAATTTCTTTTTCTTTGAAATGCTGAATGGAAAATTCGATTTTATCCACTTTACGTCCTTTTTTAATTTCCTTGAAAGTAATATGTAAGTCTGTTTTTTCATTAATTTCGTTGGTAGCAGCTATTAAAATTTTGTTTTTGAGGTTTCCATAAAGATTATACGTTTTAGTTGTAGCTCCCAATTTTTCACGTAAATCCTCGACTAGACACGTCCATCTCCCAAGATGTTGCCATCTCTTCATTAGTTCATACAAACGAATGGAATAGACACTTTTCAGAGAAAGTACATTGCTCAAACGATAAGAAGTAAATTGGTTTTTAAGTTGAAGTAAGTACGGTTTGAGCTCAGGAACAAACTTTAAACGAATTGCCCCTTCACCTTTTATGTATTGCGCTGTTGAAACCCAATGTGTCATCAACCAGTCACCATTTGCTTGAGGTATTTCAATTACTTTTGACATTAAATTTTCGACTATTTCTTTGATTTGGGTGTAGTGTTCCCGACTTTCCAACCCCAACATTTCATGAAACTCACGAATCGAAATTTCGTAAAAAATAAAATCATCATCGCTTGGTTGTATCATGCTCACCATTGTAAGAATGATTTTTTGTTCTCGTGCAGACAACGGTTTCTTTTGCCGGGCTTCAATTAAACCATTTGACTGCGTTACTAAAAAATTGGTTTCCAAAAGAAATTCACTCCTCGCCAAGTATTCCGTCTTTTAATAATTTAATAGTTAATTAGAATATATCACATGAAAAACTATTTAAATAATATTTTTATTCCTTAATAATAAAAAAGGAATAGTTAGAAGCAAAAAAGGAATAGTTAGAAGCAAAAAAGGAATAGTTAAGGAAGCAAAAAAGGAATAGTTAGAAGCAAAAAAGGAATAGTTAGAAGCAAAAAAGGAATAGTTAAACCGTCTAAAACTAGTTATACCAACTGTTTCAGAGCCTCCTAAACAGTTAAAACAAAGTACTTAAACAAAAGATTTAAAACCAAACACCAAACAACGTGCGCGAGAACCTGGTGGTGGAAAATGAAATTCTTTAAAATCTTTTCCAAAAGAAAAAGCCCCTCTCAGGACTCTTTGTAAAACTATCATCTTCCCACCATTCCATGTAGTTCTAAAAACGATTTTAAAGCCCCTAAAAGCGTTTTTAATAGTTTTCATGAGAGTTTCATAGGAACAATGCTTTAAAACTCCTTAAAACCCCTAGGATGGATTATTAAGGGTTTTGAAGCATATCGTAATCTTCGTCGTTTTTTATACCAATTCCGATCAGTCCACTCACATCAGACAAAGCCTGTTGGGGCATGGGTTTAAGGACTCCAACAAACAGTCCGGTGCAAAGAAAAGTCTCCGTGCGGATGTCCGACACACCCAGTCAAAACCTTACTATGACTGGGTTCAAGGACTTCGGTTTGCAATGGAAAACCCGAATATGTCATAGAGCATTGGGTGAAGATGAAACTGAAAAAAAGCCATTATGTAGCCCTTTTCCGTGCCATTTTCTTCTCGTAATGTTGAATTAAAATCAAGTTAATTACAGTCATCTTTCCACCATTCACGATCACGAGGGTTATTCGCATCCAAAACCATAGTACCTTCAGCATCCACCTCGATTTGTCGTGCTTTAAATCCAGTCTTTTTATTGACCTCTGCTAACTTCATCATCGATTCTTCCAATTTTGTTTGACTACTCACGAATCATTCCTCCTATCCACCTATTTCAAAATCATCCCTACCCTTAGTTTTAACAGGCTTCTCTATTTCTTTTTGTGGTTCCTCTTTTTGTTGATCTTCTATTTCATTTTCTTTGTTCTCTGAGGATTCTTTATCTGATTCATTGATCGCGTTATTTTTTGCAGTTTTTGCTTTCTGTTCGTCCTTGAAAAACTCTAAATATGTTGTCGCACCTTTTCTTTCGTCCGAAGGAATCGCATTAGTAATGATTTCTTCGTTCATTGCTCCATTTCCAAATTCACGTCTAATAGCTAACATCCGAACTTTGCCAACAAAATGTTGCATTTTTTCACGGGCTATATTCAAATGCACAAAAGAATACTTTTTAATTTTTAAAATCGTATCTTGCAGATATTTATTCAGTTTTTCAAGATCCACTATCCGGCTTTTCAGCTTTTCATTTTCAGCTTTTTCTTGTTGGATATCTAATTTTAATTCTTTTATTTCACTGGTTAATCGCTTGTTTTTATCTTCAGATTTCTCGTATTTGTTCATCCAGCCCCTGGCTTGATCTTCCGTCTTGAGCACTAACTCTTGATGCCTTATCGATTCAAGTTGCAAAGCTTCTGTCGCTTTTGCTTTCGTTTTGAGATGATGAAAGTCCTCCTCGCTCATTTTAACGTTTTTAGAGCCGCCAAATACCCCCCCTAGCCCCACTGACTCTGTTTTAATGCTCTCAATAGACTTTGACACCTCAGCAGCCTTTTTAAGGTCCTGTACGTCCTTCTGAAGCTTTTCACGTTCGCTGTCAAATTCCTGTTTTTTATATGCTATCTGCTTATCAAGTTCACGCAATTCATCTTTCTTCATTTTCATGTCATTGACATCCTTGTAGTCGTTCGTGCCAATTAAATCTCGTTCAATGCCACGCTCTTTTAACATCTGTTCTAACAGCAGCACTTCTTTATTTCGCCAATCCTCAAATGGCCGTTCTTTATTCAGCGTATGATCTTGTTGGATGATCGCTTTATCAAACGACACTTGTTTATCCATTCCTCGTTTATATCCAGTGGCAACAGGAACAAAATTCAAGTGCATATGAGGACTTGCTTCGTCGTTATGAATGACGGCATTGTAAACTTTTAAATTTGGATTCCGTTCTTCAAATTTCTCAAACCATTTTTCCAACACTTCATTTGCGATTTTGCTGTTGGCAGGATTATTTTTGAAATCGTCTTTATCGCCAACCTGTAAAATCATTTCCTGTTGTAAGCTAGTTTTTTTTCCTTGTTGAACATGCTCGTAATAGTTTTTAATTTTCCGATCCGACCGTTTTTGTTTGTCGTTATAATCTGTTTGCGCTTTTTCAAATTCAGTTTTATAAAGCTCTTTTAAATTCTTAGCGACCAAATATGTATTTTCATGAGACCGAGAAAAATCAACATGAGAATTTTGCTTTTTTTCCTTTTCACTAAACTCTCGATTATTGTGTTTTACGTTTGTTTTCCTCGTATCTTTTTTCATCGAAATGCTCATACCCATTCCAAATCACCCCATTGAAAAGAGCATACCATAAGAGTTTGTTACTTTCCAAAGTAACCTTTTCTGTATAGTGACACTTCGCTTCGCTACATGTGCACTATAAAAGGCTCTCCGAGGGTAAAAAATAGGTCAAAATCTAGTTCAAAATCTAGTTCAAAATCATGGGTTACGTCCTGCATCGGACAGTGTTCCCCACAAATTCAAAAGCAAAAAATCCCGTCCGGCTGCGGACAATCTTTTCCCTAGATCAAAATCAGACCTTGCCCTTTTTGAAAAGTGGCAATCCCCAAAAATCCCTCGCCGGGTGGCAGTTTCTCACTTGTGGTGAGAAACCAAAAGAGGGTGAAGAATCACCTCACGTATCAACTCCTTAAATTCCTTCCACTATCGTTCCAGTCAGACATTTACCGTTGACACTGCTCGATGTTTTATCTTCTCCCTAAAATAAAACACGACAAAGGTTGACTTAAAAGGATAAGTGAGCCTAAATTAAGGATAAATTAGAGCTTAAATAAGGATAATATAAAGCTTAATTAATGCTATTTTAGGGGTGGGGAATTGAGAGTTCCAATCAATAAACTTACAAAAGAATTAGAAATCAAATCCTTTCAGCTACACAAATGGGAAGAACGGGGATGGCTCGGAACTGAGCCCGTTTTAAAAGATCCTGATAACAATGGCCAACGTATTTACAGTAAGCAGCAAGTTGAACATATTGAGTTTATAAATGAAATTATTAAAGACCAAAAGAAACGTGGTATTCATCGGACCGATCCAAAAGAAATGGAAAAGTTACTCTTGGAGAAGTTCGGTGGTGAAGTTACACGAATGGAAAGTGATGAATTAGTCGTTCTTCCTACTACGATTGAATTTTTTCAAGGATTATTAATCCAACAAAATAAAGATATGAATGCATTACGAGAAATGGTTGAAGAATTAAGAAAAGAGCAATTGGAGTTAAAAAGTTATATTGAGAAGTCATTGCCAGAACGGGTACAACTGGAAGAACACGACAGAGAACTATTGTTGAGTTTAAAAGAAACTATGGCAAGTCGTAAAAAGGAAGTGGACATAGCTGAAATCGCTGTGACAGAAGATGAGGAAAAGCCGGGCTTTTTCGCTCGTTTTTTTAAAAAGAAGTGAAAATAAACAATTCTTAATCGTTGACATAAAAAAGGTCCAACTATGAGGTCTCATGTAGAGCACGTTATATCAACACCTACTTGATGAAGGTAGATATTCCTCAAATGGGCAAGTTAAAGTAGTCGTTAGGAGTATGACAGGGGGACTGTGAGTGGGTGAATGGATAAAAGAGTTTCTTAAAAATGGAGATAACATCAATGAAATTGCGTATGTTGTAATTGGAATCCTTATAACTCTATTCAGCACAGCTATTCTAAATCTTATTAAATGGTTATACAAAAAAATGCGAGGATTAGACATAGACATTTCGGCTAGGGTAAAGAAAATGAAGGTGAAACGAAACTATAAAAAAACTATAAAACAGATAGAAAGAATGGAAATCCCTATGTCTGCTAATTTTTTGTTTAGGAAGTCTCCAGAGAAAAATCCTGAATTAAAAAAAATTTATCGAATGATTGATGAGGGGCTAATCGAAACATCGGCTTCATCCAAATTACAGCAGTTCTTTAAAGATAATCCTGAATTAAAATTGAAACTAAATGAACTAAATGCTACTAAGTTACCTCCAATTCAAATCAAGCCACCGTCTTTAAAAAAGTGAAGGGGAGTCCATCATGAAATTTCAACGAAATAGAAAAATTACGAATCCGAATCATAAGAAGATGACAGTGGACGTGGCTGAATCAGAAGCTTTCAAATATGCACAGAAGATGATTGATAAGGCGTTAAAAATAACGGCAAAAAGAATGTAGCCTTCGGCTAGGTGGAAGTTCGGACGTTAAAAGAGAGTGATTTATCCCACATCCGCGCTTTTGAGAAGTTCTTAGGAGTGCAAATACAGGAATTCCCATTAGATTGGCGAATACTGTAAGTTGGAGGTGAGTTATATGAATGATAAAGCTTTATATGCAAAAAATATTGGGGATATCGGTGAAGGAATGAAAAAAGTTTCTGTTGCATTCGGTGGTGCTTCACCAACTAAAATCAATTCCGAAAAAGAATTAACAAGCTTGATTTTAAATTATGAAGTTTCATTAAGAGAATTACAGAAACTCGAAGATAATTTCAAGAAAGTTCAAGCACCACAAGGCTTTGAGAAGGATCACGAGAAGATGTTGTTAGCATTTTCTGAATATGTAAGAGCTACTGAAGACATGGTATCGTCTGTAAGTGGTGATCCGAAGAGTTTTATTAGCGAATCATACTCAATTGCAGAAAAACGGCAACAAGTAGCAACTCAAAAAATAGTCATAACAACAAAAGAACTAGGAGAGAAAATGTTTTCTAAAAACAAATAAACATCCTTCGGGATGTTTTTTCTATGTTATTAAAAGCAATTCAAATATTGGACTGAAAAACGAACAACTATCCAATTGATTCTATCATCTTGAAAAAATTTCTTCACAAAAATGTCCGGAAATAAGGATGAAAAAATGTCTGGAAATAAAGATGAAAAAAGTACTGGGAATGCAGTGTTTTTTTATCTTTGAAGCATTCATAAAAGTGTGCTTTGTTTTAACATAATTATGCAGGTTGAAAAATCTAACTATAAATGGTATTATAAAGACAACCTTAATTAGCAATTAATTTTTTAAGATTGCCTGAAACCGTAATTAGAAAAAGCTCTGGACAAATGTCCCAGAGCTTTTTCCTGTTTAAGAATACAGTATCAGTGGCATTATTATTATAGGAGGGACATATAGTCTACTCTTACCATTACTAGTGACAGTATCATCTGTCACCTGCAGCCTTAATTAAAGAGGACCCCAAATGGGGTCCTCTTCTGTATTTACAAATTTAATTTATCACAGCTATTGAAGCTCTAATCTTCTCACTAATAGCATTTAAATAAGAATCAGGAGCAAATTTCGCATTTGAATATAGTGGATCTTTAATTATTCTTCTTTTATCAACACCCGAAATATTTCTTATGTCAGCTACACTTCGCTTTTGAACACGATATTCTGTAAACGGTTTAGTGCCATTTGAATGAATCATTTCAACCTCAAAAAAGTGGCGCAAGTAATATTCTTCTGTTTTTTTATTCTTCGCCATATTAGTGATAGGTACACCAATAAATGTATCTTGATATTCTCCCAATACAATGTATGGATGAATATATCGCTGTTCTCGGCCTATACCACTTACACCAGGATTCACCGAAATAACTCTTCCTCGCGATAATATTTCTTTATTAGGAGACAGAGTATTGTTCTCTGTTTGTAGCCATAAATCTCTTTCAAGTATCCATGTACTAGCATATTGAATAGTACTGCCCGATAAAATCTTGTCTTGTTCATTTGTAATGATTTTCAAATCTTCAGCAATGACTTGATTGGAATTACTTTGATTAAAGCAATCTGGTTTTTTTACGATTAATTGCTCATGTGTAGAACGATTTATATAACTCAAAATTCATTCCCCCCCTATTCCACTCGAAAGGTCGTTTCCTTTTTGGAGACTGTTTGCATCCTCGTAATGTTCATATCCATAAGGCACTAAAAAAGTATGTGCAACTCCATTTTTTTGTAATTGCATCCTTTTTATAAGTCCCTCTTTTTCAAGCTCTTTTAACCAATCACTTATGGTTCGTTTAGATTTACCAAAATACTTCGCCATTGTTTCAATACCTACCCAGGTTTCTCCAGTCAGATTGTCCGACATCAATCCTAAGTACAAATATAAACGCAAAGCGTTTCCCGAAATTCTTTTCAGGATAAAAGACTCTTTAAAAGGTTGAAAGATTGGAAAATAGCCAAAATTTGATAAAGCTTCTTTTTTCCATCCTTTATAATCTTCACGATTTAATTCGGCTTGTCTTTTTTTAGGAAGATCCTTACGAGTAAACGTCATTTTCATCACCTGTATACGAGAATAACATGAAATCTGCATACTATCAAGACGTAGTCTTGTGGACTAAAAGGAATTTCAAAAAAGACTGCCATGTAAAAGGCAGCCGAGTTTACATAACATCAAGATCCGTCTTTATTTGAAAAAAGATGAAAATAGATTAGAAGAAGGAGAACAAGAAGATGAAATGAGAAGAATTGTAGCTGAGAGTAGTGAACTATAAATTTTCCGGTTCACTACTCTCGCAAGGGATTGGATTGGATTTTTAGTGCGCTTTAATTTTCTATAATAAAAAAGCAACCGTAAAAGGCTGCCACGAGTGATTCTAACATTTTTTTATTTTCGTACTCTAAATATCCAAATTGGCGATTTAAATTTGGGCTGTACAAAATGAACATCCCAAATAAAGTACATTGCATATGTATTTGTAATCTAGTTGAATTTTTCGGATGACTCATTGTCTTGACCAGGATTTTATCTGATTAGGGCATTTCTGTGCGTTTTAGGGGCCCCTTTTGGGTTTCTCTTATGGCTGTGGGTAAATTTAAACTGGTTACGATGTATAGTAAAAAACCATCACTATATTATTAGTTTATTACTTGTGATAATAGCCTTGAGACCTCTCAGAATTACTTGTAAGGAGGTTTAATAAATTACCTATAAAAATGTTAGTTAAAATCTCCAAAACGTCCATACAAGGCTAAAATGGTTGTTAAAACACACAAAGGGATTCGTGAGGATACAGGAACTGTTAAACGATAATATTGAAAATTCTTCAAAAGAAAAAGAGTAGCAATCACTACTCCTCTTTAGGCGCTCTAGTATACAAAGCTGAAATTGATTTATAATTTTCCCCTGTATCCTCTATGTCTTCTCTAAAAACTTCTGTCGCGAAAACAGGGACATTTCGTTTCTTAGTACGAACCCTCACAACATCGCCTGGTTGAACATTTAAACCACGCAGTTTTTTAGGGATATGCCATGTATATTTTTTCGAATATAGTTTCAATACCTCTCCATTTCTACTTTTAATATGGAACCCCGAAAGTGTATTGTTATCCTTCTCTTCCACGTCATTTCACCTCATCATTTTTCTCTATGTGCAAAGCACGTTTATTAAATTCTAATGCTACTCTCTTTTTCTGTTTTAAAGCATTTTTTTTTTTGCATATGTATTAAATAGTATTAACCATTTTATTGTGTGTTTTTTTACACTTTATCAATATCAAATTTTGATAGATTAAGTTCCGTTACCCTTTGTATAGAAATATTTTGCGCTGGATCTATATAAATTCTTTCCTCAACTTCTACTACTTTTAAGTTTGTAAAAGTACTTCCTTTTAATATAAATTCCATTTTCTTCATTGCCTGTTTTTCCGTATTGAAGGTCAAAATCCTGTCCAGACCCTCCATATTATAATTAGGTATAAATTTATTCTCATTCACTTTAATTGCAAACATTTGTATCCTCTCACCTCGTATAATTTACTAGTTTATCACTCCTGGAAATGGGGAACTCTCTTAATATAAGTCAACGGACATTTCCATTTTAATACTCAAACGCTAATTCGCTGCATTTTATTTGTGCCAAATTTATGTATTTCCATTTTTGGACTATTTTTAAAACTTTGAGTTGTATACAATGGATAATTTGTTTTAAATTTCTAATTTCTCAACTTAAGAAAAAAACTATTAAGATTTGATGGAGAGACTATTATGAAACCTTTACTATATAAAAAAAGTTTGAAGTTTCAAATTGAAATAAAAAGAAGGGTCATGTATAAAAAAGCGAGGAAGTTAGGATTCACACATCCCCAAGTAGTAAAATATAGTCAAGAATTAGATGTATTACTTAATAAGTATTTCGCTAAAAAATAACATACGACTTTTCATTAGGTAACATCACAATTTCCAAATTGGCGATCTCCGTTTGTTGGATACAAATTTTCAATTAAACCGAAACCGCATACATTTTTTATGCATATTTAGTTTCCATAACATTAGTTATCGGAATTCAATGTATCTATGATCCTACAAAAAAGACCCTCCAGCTAAGTGATCTGGAGGGTGTTCGTGTTCACATAATCTTCAATGTAGGAAGTTAATTTAACATATTATCATTAAACTTCGTAACTGTTTTGCTCTTATCCGTAGTATGAGCCAAATAACAGGATATAAGAAAGACCCTACCTTCAACTAATTAGCGCTCATATCCATCTACTACTATATCTAATTTTCCTGTTTCCGGGCAGATGACAAGTCCATGAACACTAATATCCTTCGGGAACATCGGATGATTTTTGACCATCTTAACGCTTTGTTCGACGCTTTCTTCAACCGCTTGAAATCCTGTTAACCAACTTTTGATATCAATACCTGCGTTAGTTAAGGTGTTTATGATTTCTTTATCTAATCCGGCTTGTTCACATTTTTCTAAGAAAGAATCAGGTTCTAGACCTTTCATCCCACAACCATGATGTCCAACAATGGCAACTTCCTTTGCTCCAAGTTCATAAATCGCAACTAGTATACTCCTCATCACACTTCCAAATGGGTGTGAAACGATCGCCCCCGCATTTTTGATAAGCTTTACATCACCATTTTTAATGTTCATCGCTTGCGGCAATAATTCAACAAGTCGAGTATCCATACATGTGAGAATAACCATTTTTTTATTAGGAAATTTAGTCGTTTCGTATTTTTCATATTCCTTATTTTCAACGAATTGTTTATTGTATTCAAAAATCTCTGAAAGTAATGTCATTTAAATTCCTCCTAAATAGTTAATAAAATTATTTCATATCTTTCTTTGATTTTCAATATCCACCAATTTGTGCGTTTTAGGGCATAAAAAAGCTACGCACAATGGCTTTAAACAGCCTTGTTTGTTAGTTGGTTCTAAGAAATAGAAACAAAAAAGAGACCAGTACTAGACCCGTCTTTCCAGTTCCCGTGCTATTAGAAGTAGTTCTTTCTTAATCTGTATGTTTGATTCCACTGGAACAAAAAGAATACAATCCTTATCAATGGTGAAACTGAATGGTTCATTGTCGTGTATTAGACTAGCCATTGCTGTTACCCCCCCAGCAAAGCGTACCCACCTATTACCTTCATAATGAATCTGTCACCGTCAAAATAGCCTTCCACTAGCTTTAATTCATCCATTGCAGCCATTATTTAGTCACCTTTCTTTTAGCGCGAATAAGAGTACTTTTAGATATTCCTGTCATGTTTTCAACTTCTTTATAGCTATGAGTTTCTAATAATCCTAAAGCGTGATCTATTTGTTTATTACTGTAAACGTTAGGTCTGCCTTCTTTAAAGTCTGGACGTTGTTTAGCGATGGCTTTTCCTTCTTGTGTACGTTCAACAATTAAATTTCTTTCCATTTCTGCAACTGCTAATAGAGTAGTTAAGAAGAATCTTCCCATAGTCGTATCTTCTAATAATCCCACATTTAAAACGTGAACTTTAACACCTCTTGAGAATAAATCTTTTACTATCTCTATTCCTTCAACAGTGTTTCTAGCTAATCTATCCAATTTAGTTACAACTAGCGTATCACCCTCTTTTAATAGTGACAGAACTTCTTTTAGTTGTGGTCTATCCGCTTTAGTTCCTGTGAACTTTTCAGAATAAACCTTGTCACATTTTTCCTTATCTAGTGCTTGTAATTGTACTTCTAATTCTTGTGAAACGGTGCTTACTCTTGCGTATCCATATTTCATTATGTATGTACCCCTTTTTGGCGCTTTACTTACGACACTAAGTTATGACACCTTCTAATACCTTGATATTACAGAAATGTTTTTTCGGTGTCAATACTATTAAGTTATGACACTATTATTTTTTTTCTGAGATTATGGTATATAAAATCAAAACTTAGGTAAGAATTTAATTATGGTTGGTTAGATTGAAATATTCTACCCGTTGTAATAATGCCTCTGAATTGGGGGATGTTTAGTAGCTTTATAGATGGGGTGGCTGAAATAGGTAGACATTCTCAGAATGATATATAGTGGACGGAAGGAGGAGAAAGAAGAGAGTACCACAGGGAAGAGAGAAAAGAACGGCATACAGCTATACAAGAAGTGAACTACGGTGATTTTTGGATGACCTTATGAGATTCTTGGAATTCTATGTGCTATCCTACAAATATATATAAAAAGGAGGGTTATAAAATTGAAGAAGTTAGTGTAAACAAAAGTATGTTCAATAATTATTGTCGTTGTTCTATTAAATCTTTTCGCCAGATTTTGGGCAAAAAAAAAAACTACCCGAAGGTAGTCTATTTTACTATTACGAATCTTGCATTTTCTACCATTGTAATTTACAATGTATAGTGTATATCTATGCGTGAGTGATTGCGTCACCCACAAGATCTAGTGTATACACCACAATTTAATAGAGAGGAGGACAACTCCATGGATATGCAAACTGCAACTATTATTGTTGCCATTTTTGTGGCTTTATTAGGCGTTGGCAGACTCTTAATTGCTTTCGCTGAGTTAATCCTTAAGTTAAAGTAATTCTCTCTTCTCTTATTTAACTCTCGTCTTTCGGTCATTGTTATGTTACTAGCATAGCAGTGGCCATTTTTTTATCTTTTATCTATCTATATGTTTAAAATACAATACGTTTTTAATAGTTTATTTATGAATAAGCAAATAACGATGGCAAAAAAAAATTTAGTTTACAAATGTAAACCTCATAGCTAAAATTTTTTTAGTACCTTTTTTTGGATTTACGAGTATATAGAGTTTTTTAATTATTGTCAAGTATTTTTTTATACCTATATCAATAATAATTTAAAAATGAGGTGAAGTCAATCAAAAACTGTGTACAAATTGCGTTTTTTGTGTATTATTTGCATCTTTTATGGTATTTATACCTTATCCTTCAAGTTCCTTCAAATTCCTTTAAGTTCCTTCAAGTTCCGAAGTCCTTTCAAGTTTTTAGAGTTCTTCAAGGTTCTTCTTCATCTTCTATCTAATTTCCTTTATTTTTAAAAAAGTATTTTTTTAAAGTTTATTTATCTAATAGATTTTAGTCATCACCAGGTATTAACCAGTGATCTCTTTTGAAACTTCTTTAGCTAGTGCTACCTTATCGGCAAATTCCTTTTCTTCCTGTTCAACCTTCTTAAGTTATGACACTCAAAGGCATAAAAAAAAGACCATCTATTGACAGTCATGTTCTTGAATTAAAGCGTAAAACTCCATTTTCCTATTTATATAGAAAAATAGGAGTAAAGTTAAAATAGTGCTAATAACCATCCATAATGTCAAAATAAAATCATGGTCCATTATTTCTATGAACATATAGGTTAATATAACAGTAATTAGAAAAATTGAGGCTGAGTTTAAGATTGAGTTAATTTGTAATTTCTTAATAAGGAATTTAGTTGAAATAAACCAACTAAAGCTGAAACAAACTAAAGGTATTATTGAGAAGTAAATAGAGAAAATTGAAGAATAGAAAAGCATTGTTTGGAAATTATACTCACTACTATAAAATCTGTAAATGTACTGTAAGTTTAAGAATAATACAAATATTACGTTATGAGTTATATAAAAAAAATAAACTTCTTGAGTGTTTTCATTTTTCTTCCTCCATTTTGGCTAAAACTAACCTGCCCCATTAGTTTAACAAGAACCATTTCATAAATGTTAAGAAATGCCCCTTTTCTTTAGGGGCATTTTTTTATAGGGAACTATCACATATCAACACAATTGATAGTAGTAGCCTATCAACGTAGCAATAAGGGTTGCCGTACTATCAAAAGTCACTATCATATGACTAGCGGTTACGTGAGGCGTATTGTGTTGTCCATTACTTTACCCTCTTATATGGACATGTGGGACATTGTGAGAGGTGGCTAGTGAGATTGATTTATTATCCTTCTTTTGTGGTTGTACTGG
>JGI24024J18818_10000488_pt1 | contig 15039 bp, 18 predicted proteins | sample Cruoilmetagenom2_FD_18818 | JGI IMG/M metagenome (IMG submission 18818) | reverse complement strand
ACCTTTTTGGATTAATGGATTAAAAATGTCAAAACCCTATCATATCAAGGGTTTTGACATCTATTGTAATCCAATGATTTCTAAAAATGGAGACGGCGGGAGTCGAACCAACCTCTCTTCATAACATCTTCATAGCAGTGTTTACAGGGGTTTTAACCTAGGACTAATATTGTTTGACTACGTTCGATAAAAATAACGTTGCGGGGGCAAGTTGTTTTCTTTAATAAACTAAGAGTTTGATCCTCTCAATTTATTCAAAATACTTTATTCTAAGGCTACGTTTCCAGCTCCAACCAAACACTCCATATGTGTGTAGTAGATAATGAACAAACAGATTTAAGCTGTGCCCCTAACTATAGTAAAGGCAAACATTTCCCCCTTTTACTTTAATTTTAAATAAAATGCCCATAGGAACTAGCTGTACTCATTCAGTTCAATAAACTACCATGTAAGTATAAGTGAAGTTTCTCGTACAATCTCTTCATCCATAACAATTAACCTCAAATTTGCTGTTCAAGAATATAGCCCTTATTATGTAACATTTGCGTTAATCTCTTTCAGAGAATTTTGCCCGTTACTTTAATGGCCACTGTTATACCTCGCTAGTAGATACAACTTTCATATACAGTCTCAATCTAGAATTAAATGATCTTCACTAAGCAACTGTTTTAATCCTAAACTAATATTCCAACCATAGTGATTAAGTAACGGATCAAACATGAATTTTTGTCCATCATACTTACCCGTGTGTAATTCTAACACCAAACCCAACGTCAATAGCCGCATTAATATCAACATCAGAATGTTTAACTTTAAATATTAGTTTCTCAATAGATTGATAATTGCATATTTTTCTCACTGATCTGCATTTTAGTTTTTTTCACTGATATATGCCAATACTCTTTCCCCACTAAAGCATTCAACTTCATTCTGATCGATATAAAGGAGTCTTTTTTCTCTTAAGATCTTCAATTTCATATGAAAGTATTCTATAATCAACAGTCTCTACTAGATTACTCATTTCATGAAAAAATAAAACATTATTATCCTCATATATATCCCTTTGATAAAGATTTACTTCGTTCTCCAAGCCTTTAATGAATAGTTCACAAGCCTCATATTTACCACCAACTTTATGGCGGAAGTGAGCTCGCTGGATACCACCACCCGCCCGTACTACGACTTCTTTACAGTTTGGACATAGATATGTCTTACCTTTAAAAGCGAACTCCGTATGTATTATATTATTATTTTGATCATACGCAACGTTCATTTATTATCCACTCCATTTCTAAAATAAGATATGGTTTATACCAAGAACTTTCATCAAATATGAATAAATGAGTTTTGTGGTCATAATGATGTAAACATTGCGTCCTCGGAGTATATATAAAAATATAGTTATATTAATTTCTCTGTATGTTAGTAATAGGATTCATAAGTAAAACATAGGCACTCGTTGCAGCGAACAACTGATTAAACACGGCATTTGAGGTTGTGCTAAACAGCTCGGGAACGCTCAAATGTATCAGTGGCAATTGATAGGCATAGTCACTTTTGAAGTGTCCTGCGTCAAACGAAATCCACTGCGGAGCAGTATGTACAGTACCTGTTTTTTGAATGAGTGACTGTCACTAGCGATGAACCCATTGGGGAAACAGAAAGAAACAAGAATCCGTACTTCTTATTTCTTTCCAATGTCGTATATGCAGAAACGCAATTTAATACTAACAAACTAAGCATCAACTAGGTGCAAAATCGACCTGTAAGGATAGGTGGTGGCAAGTACTTAATCAAGCAAACAGAATACCACACAAACACCATTTAACTCTTCAACAACGCATAACAGCAAATAATATGAATGAAATGTTAGATTAAAATCTAACACAGGGCGTTCCGGCTTCATATCATAAACACTATCCTGAAACACACTGGGATTTTCTATGGACGATACAGCAATATATTGATTAATCCACATACTCCTAAAGAGCTAAACAAAAAAGTTATAGACTATTAAAAAACTGAATTAATTCATTTCCAATATTTTCACTATAATCACCTGTTTTATGAATCACTTCATCTTCATCCCTAAATTTTTCTGAGTCGTCCACAAATACTGGCCCATTTTCACCGTAGGATTCGTATTCAATTAATCCAATATCGTGCATTCGAAACTTCTTTCTTAGCATGTCATAAAAGTTGGAGTTATGAGTAGAAATAATAAATTGTTTATTCAGCCCCTCTTGACTTACCAAAATTCGCATTAAATCAATAAAAGAAATTATATTTAAATCATCCATACTCTGAATTGGATCATCCATACAGATGAAATTTAAGGATGTCCATTTTTGTTTAATAGACATCGCTAAAAACAATGATATCGCTAAAGTTCTAATCTGAGCTGCACTATAAATAAACGTTGGATTACTTTCTACTCCATCGTCGGTTAATACGTTTAATAGTAACTTGTTCGAATTAAATCTTTGGGAAGAATCAAATTTGACCTTTTTATATAATGGATGAGAATTAATTTTATTATAGATTGTTTGTACGAGCTCAAACAATTTCTCTAGTGATTCTTGGTTTAATTTATCAATAACTTTTGGAACACTATTAATTAATTTATCCATAATTATTAAATCTTTACTTAACTCTGATACATCATTGCTTACAGAGCGGCATTGTCGATTATTTGTATCTAGCTTTATTTTAGACTCGTTTAACCTATTTAAAAGTTTAAATGAGTTAATCTTTGATTGAAAAATAATTAAAAACTCTTTTTTGTTTGTGTTTTCTTTTATATCATCTATTAACTTCTTCTTTTTACCTGTTATAAATACGTCAAATTTCTCTAAATCAAAGATATCATCATATCCATATGATGACATTGATTGAACTAAGAAATTTTTCTCGTTTTTTATATCTTTTAGATTTTCATCATTTTGATTTTGCGAGTAATCTAAACTATTATTTTCATCAATTTCATATTCCCTATTTATCTCCGTGATTTCACTGGAAATTCTCATAATTATATCCTTAACTTTTAACACTAATTTATCCGTCTCTAATTCTATTGGTAAGTCAAATTTGTTTAGTGATTTATTAACTTCGACTAGAATAACTTCTTCCATTTCAATACTTTGAAGAATTCTTTTTCTTTCATTTTCAAGAGTATTTATTTCTACCTTTTCCTTAATAATTTTCTTATCGCAATCACTTATTATTTCGGATAATCTATTGAGATTATCTTCTAGTTCGATTACTTTCGTATTTTTTTTATCACTTATCTCCTTAAGTTCTTTTTTATACTCTTGATTTTTTTTCATTAAACTAGAAAAGTTTGAATCGTGATTAACACTTTTCATGTGATCTATTATATGAGTACTATGTATTTCTTTTGTTCCGCAAACTGGACAACTAGATAAATGTGGATGATTATTCATGTATTCTATTGTTAGTTTTAGAAGTTGATTATGTTCATTTTTCAATTCGGATATATTATCCATGCTTTTCTGAGAGTCTACACATAGTTTATCAATTAATGAAATTTGTTCTTTTAAAGAACTTAATTCAATATTAATCATTGATACAATTAACAACTTACTTTTAACTAGTTGAAAGTATTCGGAGATCGTAATATTTTCTTCAATATAGTTTAGTGCAGTTTGAAATTCATTATCTATTTGGGCTTTTTCAATAAATCCTTTGGTTTTATTCCAAATGTTATAATAGTTATCATATTCCTTTTGCTTAACATCCAAGTCATTGGTTAATTGCTTATACTTTTCTTGTGAAGCGCTTAACTTTTTACGTTTATCCTCTAATTGTTTCAACTGCTTTTCTAGGGAAGCCAGCTCTACTAAATCATTTTTATAGTTATATAAATCCTTCAACTTAATAGCTTTGCTAATATAGTGAGGTTCATGTCTTAATTTTTCTTTAACATCAAGTAAACATTCTAGAACAGAATTAATGCCACTTAGTTCTTGAGATAATTTTTTTTCCTTAATTATTTCTTTTTGATCTAATTGATTCAGCAGTTTAGGAAGTTCTTCCAAATCTTTTTCTGTTGTAACATTGAGATTAAATAATTTATTAAAGTTTTCTAATAATACTGCGACTTCTTCTTCATTAATTTCATGGTCATTCATTTGTTCTAATAAACTTTCGATTTCTTTATCAATATATATCTTTTCTCTATTTATTATCTCTATGTTCTTGTTTCGTTCATCTATTGTAGCTTTTATTCTATGCCTGACATTTTTAAATTTAGTCTCATACTCTCTAAAATAATCAGTGCCTAGCATAATTGAGAGAGAGTTATACCTTTCCCCATCTTTAGTGTCATTAATAAAATGTGTAATCTTTTCTTGGCCTAAATTATGAGTTAGATTATACATTTTATTCATATTTTCTACATCTACTTTTTCTAACCATTCTGAGTTAACAAGTAACTTCCTTAAAAAGTCATCTGGATTTTCTACATAACTTCCAGTTTCATCCATTATAGTAAGACGACTTCTCCCATAATCACTGGCTCTATCTTTTCTATTTTCACCTGTCCTAATAATGACTATCTCACTTTCATTATAATCTATTACTAACTTTACCTTAGGTAAAGTATTCTTTGATGTTTGATTTGCAATGAACTTAGCACGATTTCTTTCATCATTTGGATTATCATATCTATATAACTTTCCAGTTAACCCCCACTCAATGGCATCAAAAAAAGAAGTTTTCCCATGTCCATTTGGACCATACAAAATAATAATTTTTGATTTACTTATATTGAATACTTTCTTGCTTACAAACCCCCTAAACCCTTCTACTTCCATTAATTTAATGTACATTAGTCTACCAACTTTCCGACAATTAGATTATAAATCTCTTCCTCTGAATGATTATTTTCGCTACTGAAGAAATCTCTGCCTATTTTTCCAATCTCCTGATTAGTTAATTCCTCCTCTAACTTCAATAGAAAGTGATTATGACCATATATAAAAGCATTAAATGAATCATTAAATGATAAAATAAATGGTAATCTCTCTTCAATTATTTCATTATGAGAGATAACAATTTTCCTGAAATACATTCTATTATTCTCAATATGTTTTCTCGTGATTGAGCTAACTTCTTCATTTATAAAGAAAATCAAATACATATCCCAACGAAAACCATCATAACTATCTTCTAATCTAGCTTGTATTCTTGTTGCAAATTCCATTTGACAACTTTCCCATTCATCCTCCAAATTATCGATTGTATCAAATTCTTTTAATCCATAAATACTTTTATTAGAAACATAAACAAAGTCTAAAAACTGCCATTCTTTATTGATTAAATTAAATTCATTTAGTTTAGAAATAGTTTTATACAAAATATTCATTTTAGTAATTTACCTCCTTTATTTCTACTAATTGTTTACCCTTTATCAAAAGCTCGGCCCCAATCCTTCTAATACACGTTGAACATATCACGCTTATATTCCCCAACTCTTTAAATGTATTATTTTCTGGATCTACACCTCTTAATAAACCCGTTTCTTCTAGTTCACTAAAATCCTTTAGTAAGTTCTGAAATGGATAGTTGTTTCCAACCCCACAATTAATACAAATATTCTCATCGTCATATATGTTATGATAATTATCTATCACCCATAGGTTATCGAAAATAATCTTTTTATATGGAGTCTTAGCCAATTCAATTCCTAATTGAATTGCAATAATTGGTATCGAAAATTTCTCCAAAGAATATATAAGATTAATAAACTCTTGCGAATCTTCGTAGTTAATTTCTAAATTAGAAACATCGTAATCAACTAACTGCCAATTCTCAGTATTGCAATTTATGTACGTCACTAGCTCCCATAATTCCCCTATGCCTTGCAGTATATTTATATCTTCTTTATTACTCACTCGCGGATGATAATACTTTAATAAAAATCTTGTTATTTCCGCTATATCCATGTTGATTAACATGTCGTATACTTCTTTCATTGAGGTTTCAACTTTAGCTTTATGCGCCAGGTTCCTAATTCTAGCCACTCGACTGGTAAATTGCGTTTGATAGCTATCTAATTGAATTTGTATATCAGATTTCAATACAATTTCGTTAAGTGTTACCAATCCATTGCTTTCCAAAATATAATTAAATTTTAAGATACTTTCACCAATCAAACGAGAAAATGCAGCTTCTGGAGAGGCTAATTCAGTAACAATACCTATCAGTATTTTTTCACCATTTCTCTCACTATATATACCTGAACCCGAAAAACCCTGACAATTTTCGGCAGCACCTTTTAAATAAGTATCAAGACTATCTTCAGTTCTTATTTGAAAATTTTCTGTTGTTCCACTTTCCTCCTTTTCCATAACTTTATATTCTAGTAAGACACCGTTTGGCATAGGGCTAGGAAAACCATAGAACTTCCCTTTCGAGTCTTCTTCTACCATTCCAACTTTCACTCTTTCTACACCCTCAACTACTTTAACCACTACAATAGCTAAGTCATGCTCCCCGTTGGGGTAACAATAATAATCAATTACTTCTAGATAATTTTCTTGAGTAGTATGTTCTTGTCTTTGAATTTTAATATTCTCTTTCGTTAAAGAATCTCTGAGTTCTCCATTCTTTCCCACTAAGCAATGTTCAGCTGTTAACACGTACATATAATCTTTAAGTTCCGGATTATATAGACAACCGCTTCCTGTGGAAAAAATACTTGCATCATTATTAGTAATTGTTATTTTAACAGCCAATTTTTTTTGCATACATTATACCTCAATCATATAATCAATATGACTTTGCGATAAATCTTTACATACAATATCATAATGACCAATTTCTTCCTCACTAAAGATTTGTTTAAAGATTGGATAATTAAAATAAAAAATCGTCCTAGCACTCCTATTACTATTTAATATTCGAGACAAACTTTCTTTGTCAGGTAACAATCTTTTAAGTTTTCCACCATTAGTACTGATAATATATCTGTTGCAAGAAATTAGTTCCATTAAGGTTCCGCTTGTATTTTTCCTACTACCGTGATGTGAAATTTTCATTAAGTCCAAAGACAATTTATTTTTTTCACAGTAGTTTAGTTTTTTTAAACCTTCCACAATTACTGTAGGCACTGCATCCCCCAACATTAATATCTTTTTACTTTTATATTCCATTAGAAAAGCGATGCTGCTAGCATTAGCAAGTGACTGATCTTCTACAAATCCTTGATTACTTAATACTTTTACGGATAACTTATGATCATTTGTTTTAGTGACTCCAGACACCTTTAATTCATCTTCTTTTTCAAGTTCAACTTCCCATATCTTATTTAAATCCCTTAAATTATTAATGTTTGGTGACAAGATATTGAAGACAGCATCGCCTAGTATATATTGATCTCCCTGCATTATTACTCCGTCCGTCATCAGCTTTAATTTTTCCAGCTCTTTCTCCAGACTTTCACCTTGTTTAACTCCTATTTTAGTGTCATCACTTATTATAATTGGCACATCCCTTTCTGCAGAAACATTTGTTTCGAAGTGTTTTGCTATGTTTCTTCCGGAATTGAACCAAACACTTTTAATAAGATTTTTATTAATATCTAGTTGAAAAATTTTTAGGACTCCATCTATATGATCCAAGTCTATATGAGTAACTATTAGTAAATCTATACACTGGTTTAGCTCTTTTATATGATCTAGTTCTACTTTTAGCTTCCTTAACGTATCCTTGGTGGCTCTTCCACCATCTACCATAACATTATATATTTTTTCCGATTCTCCATACTTAATTATAAAACAATCACCGTCATTAGCTGGAAATGCTTTTATTGTTATAGACATTATTATCCTCCCTTATGTTATAGGCAGTATTTTGTCGAACTTCTCGCTAATATATATACCGCCATTCACATTTATTTAAATAACCTCAAGAAATTCCATTCTCATTATTAAAATAAACCCTTTCATGAAAAAGACTAAATCTCTACATAAAAGGGTGCTAGTGATTTACTAATACCGCTTATTCTTCGTCATCAACTTATCCTGTTTCACAGAGCGATTCACCATATATCTTCACAATTGTGTATTGCATAATAACTATACATAGAAATGCAAGATGACTATGCGGAGAATTGCAAAGAAAAATACATAGCGTTTAGAGCAAGACTTTACATGGAGAGGTGGGTAGATAGCCTACTTTGGCTAGAGCCAAATTATTGGGGTTCCTGGCTTCTAGGCTCATGAATTATGCCCGCAGAGGCTCAATGTCAAATCATCTTGGAGCATGTAATATAATTTGCAATACTATGTACGGGTCCTTTGCAATTTTATGCAGTTATTTTTTGCAAAATACAACAATCTAAAGTAATACTATCTCCTTCTACTATATTATATCTGAACAGTGTAACTTTTGTAACCTTGTATACAAATACCTATAGAGGGAATAACTAAAGAAGGTGCTGACAGATTTACCGAATCTCAATATCCATCAAAATCTTGAGATTTATATAACTTACCCTGGTCACAGACCATTCAAGCAACATGTAGCAAACCATAAAATCAGCCGCCTATTTGATATTTGATTTGAAAAATCATCATAGACGGCTATTTGTCATGCGTACCGCAAAGGTACGCATATTTTATAATTCATGCTGGAATCCCGTAAATTCAACTAGCTGTGAAAAGAACCTGTTTGATGCTTACATTGAAAGTAAAAAGAGCCAAGGAAAATTTCTCCTCGACTCTTATAATCAAACTCATTCTATTTTTCCTGGTTACTCTTCCATTTCTATCACTCCAAAGCCACCATCAAGTTAATTATATTTTTGCTTGATTTCAGCAATCCGCTCTGGAAGTTTTGCAGTTAGTGTCATATTATGCCTTAATAAATTGCCGGCCGTTTGATTGGTAGCTTTACCAAAAACCAAACTACTAATGAGTTCATTGATGTAGGGAACAACATCAGGCTGTGAAGTAGAATATACATTCACTGATCTTTCAAGTAGCTCACTATCTAGCCCCCACTCCGAAGAGAATTCAATAACCGCATTCTGTAGCTTACTTGATTTCCAAATTTCAAATGCCTCATCAAAGTTCAAACCACTTGATAAGTTGCCAGGCACAAGCTAAGTATCCACAAATTCCTTCAATAACTGTGCTTGCTCATATTCCCCCATATTACTTAACTCTTGAATTTGTTCGTAAATAATACGAAGTGTTTCACCATCAACCGTTTGCACGCCGTTTGGTGAGGTGACTTTAGAACCAATTAAACTAAGAATATGATTCGCATCGATTACTTGTGTGCCCGCTAATTTAGTGGAGTTCCTGGCTGCCAAGTTAAGTTTTACTTACTAAATAGTTGGTCTGCATTCTTAACATAAGTAGTTAACCAATTATCATCCATGATATTTGCTTGAATGTTTTGCTCAAAAGTCTCTTGATTAGCTTGAGAGACTAAGAGCCCGATACGGTAAATATTTCTATGTCTTCTTTGCCCAGAAGTCTTGGCCTTTCCATGAGCAATAGCTAACTGAACATAATTTGGATTTGCAAGCACCATTTGTCTATAGATAAATGGTGACGTTTTAAAAACAACCCGTTCCATATCAGAACTTTCTACCCATTGACTTAGAATATATATTTTCTTTCCTGAAACGTAACTGGAAGGATCGAATTTTTCAGTTAATCCTTCAGGGTCAAATTCTATACTTTCTGAGCCGTCATATGGAAATGTTAGTATATTATGCACTCTATATTGCACATTTGTATACACATCATGTAAAGTTGGTTCATCATTCATAAGTTCGAATGAAAAATGATATTTTTTTGATGGTCCACCACTAACAAAATTACCTCCGATCAATTCTTCTCCGAACATTTGCAAGGAAGAATTAACTAAACCAGAAATATTGAAAATGGGCGAAATACCCATTTTTTCAAATACTGAAGATCCACATCTAATAAAGATTTCCTTGAGTTCAGATCTAAGTTTATCTGCTGTCGAGTGTAAATGAAAACCATTATTAGTTACATATTCATCCATTTTTTGTTGTAAGCCATGCTCAATTTCAGGTATGCTGGAGCCACTACCGAGTACACTTATGCCATCATCTATTTGTGAAATTCGAAGTCCTTTTCCAGCTTGACCCTCAATTTGAAATACAATATTTTGATTTGTGGATGGATCTAAATAAATTCCAAACCCACCAAAGAAACCTGGATCATTTGTTGTGTATAGATTTTGTTCAGTCATATTTCTTAAGCAACAAAATAGTGGACCTTCTTCCTCACACACATTTTGAAAATCAACTTGAGATATTACAGAAGATATAACTTCTACGGCTGCATTCCACATCCTTACTGAACCTGCTGTAAAAAATGCCAGGCGATTATCAAAGTGAAGAAACTTAGACATTGCATCAACCTGACTTGCACTCCGAAATGAAACACGAAAATCGGAAACAAAAACAGATTTTTCATGCTGTTTGTATAACACTAGAATGGTCAAAGTGATTCCCCCAAAATACATTTTATAGTAGCTAGTTTTTTCTTTAATTAGTAATACAATGTAATTAATATGGTTATAGGTCATTTCTTAATATCTATGAACGATAACTTTAGCTGCCTCTATTCCTAATAATTTTGCAATGGTTAAGCGATGTTTGCCTTGCTCATAAATTAGGTAGCCTTTTTCTATTTTTACTACCTCAGGTAACCCATATTGATCAATTTCTTCTTGAGTAGGCTGTAAAAGGAAGCGTTCAAAATCACAGTTTCGATTTTTATAAGTTTCAAAGAAAATACCCTTCCTAGTTTGCTCTAAGTATGTAAGCCAATTTGTGCTTAAGTTACATTCATGACTTCTATAAGTACCAACTAAATCATCTAAAAATATAGTGTCTACAGAATAATTGTTTGGATTAAGATCATCTTTGTAGCAAATGAAATCAATCATTTTTATCTTTTCTTGTACTAAAGGTGTAAGACCTAAGATTTTAATTTTCTCGTCAATATTCATTATTTATCCCCTTATCGTATAAGACTATTGAATCTTCCAACAACTACGTACTCTCATATTTAATCTATAATACATTAATTCTCAACAATAACCCGCAAATTTTCAAATAATATCCAATTGTTTTATTAATATATTTCTGTTGCTATTGGAGAACCGTTTGTAGCAACTTCTAATAAAACACTTTTCCCAACTGTTTGATTTAGAAATGTACTATCCCCTGTAATTACTAATTTATATTCTATTTCTTGTGTAGTAGCGTTCCCAGTGACTTCTAATCCATCTGCAATTCCAAAACGTTTCAACGCAATTCCTGTAGTATCTTGCACCTCTATATAATTCCAACTTGATAAAATGTATTGTCGTATCTTTTCATATCCATAATTATTTATTTGAGCCACCTATATGACCACCTTTAATTTAATTTTGTGCATAAAAAAAGGACACCGAAAAATATCGGTATCCTCAAATTCTAGGATGAAAGCAAGTAATGACACTTACTCTCAGGTGTAACTAAATAATGAACGATAGGGGGTAACTACTCCCCAATACGAAAATAATTGAATGATGATTAAAAAATAATTGACTTTTATTTACCTCTACATAGAACCTAATATATACCTAAAAGTGTGATGTTTCTATTTATCCTATTTGAGCAAAGAAATCTTTATCCTTCTTATCTTGCAAACGTTTTAATCTATATTTAAAAGCAGATTCTTTCATTTCAAACTTCTCTGCAAAGTATCTCTTATTGATATTAATAATTTCATTCTCTTTACTAAATGTAAATGGTGAAGTGTTCCTAGCATCTATTTCAATCTGTATAAACTTCTTCAACTGACGATAGAAATTTACTTGATTGTTGGTCAACTTGCCTTCATTCACTCCTAGCATATTATCTATAATTGTTTGTTTCATTTTCATCTTATCTGTTCTAACAATATACTTTTCACCGTCTATTTGATGAACTTTTGTTCCTAGTAACTTTGTTAATTTTCTATACGTTCTATTTCTAACTGATTTTGATATAAAACCAATTATTTGTTCATCTGTTTTTGTTAGGTCTACCTTTGGAAGTACCTCATATAGTGAATCCAATATTAAAGGTGATATTTCATCATGCAGTTTCTTAATGGAACGATTAACAGAAGGTGAGATATTTACATGGTCGCTATAAATCTTTTTGAAATCATACCAATTGTCATAATTCAGGTGTGTTTCAACTTCTTTTAACACGCTCTTAGGAATCATATAAAAGTCATCTACATGGTAATGGTGTCCTAAAGATGTTAAGACAGAATAAACAAAGTCCTCACCGTCAAATTTTGCTTTTTCTAACTGTGATCCTGTATCTAATGCCCATTTCATATTCTTTGCTTTCTTACTGTGTCGTGACAACATGACTTTTAAGTTAAATCCAATGCGATATTCAGGTGTGTTTTCGTTTGGTGTATACTTTGCTCTCCAACGTCTAAACACCTCTGTACGTTCTTCCTCGTACTCTACATCATATATTTTTACTTCATGTTCGGTACAAACCATTTGAACATCTACCATATCCGATTCAGCAAGTTTTAAAAGGTTCGCTGCTAAATCATATTTACCCTCTTGATGTGCTTTAATTTTCTCTATAAATTCCATTTATGATTCTCCTTCAAATAAATAAGCCACCCTAAAAGAGTGGACACCATATCTGAAAACGGAAATATATTATTTTATACTTCTACTATAGTCAGAATATGGGATAATAACAATCAAATTCAAAATTAATTATTAAACGGTTAATATTGCATTTTATTCGATTCTTAAAACCCTTGAAAACAAGGCATTTTAGAAGGTGCATTATCGAGTAAAAGTGCAATTTTATTGGATACTATGATTTTGAATTCGGATGGAGCGGTTGAAGAAAATAGAGTGTTAATAACAGTTTCATTGCATAAGTGAACCATTGGATTAATTTACCAATAAATAGTTTGCATTTAAGTAATTTGAACTAGATTCAACACGGCGTAAATATAGTATTATAGTAATGTCAACATGAAACTACAGCAGAACGGGGAAAATGAGAATGAGTAATTTACTAGCAATGAAAGATTTATCTTCGCAACAATTAGCAATGGTACAATCAGAGGTAAAAGGTAAAGAGAAATCTAAAGGTATTGGATACCTAATATGGTTCTTCTTTGGTGGAGTTGGCGGTCATAGATACTATGCTGGTGATATTGGAATGGGTATTGCAATGACACTTACATTAGGTGGATTAGGCATATGGGCATTCATTGATGTATTCTTTATTGGCTCACGAATTGGAAAGAAAAATGAAGAATTAGAATATGATATTATCCAAAAGGTAAAGGCAATAGCATAAATAACTCGACTAAACGAGTATAAATAGACATTAAGTTTAGTGCGTTACCACTGTGAAAGGTGGTAGGTTGTAACATGAAATTTAATTTTATTGCATAAAAAAAGGAAGCATATTTGCTCCCTCTTCTCCTAATTACTTATCTTAAATATTTGTCCAATGTATCAAGTACAGATTCAAAAATCATTCTTCTACTATAATTCGCTTTGGTTTTGTTCTTTTTGTTAATTGTATACTGACAAACATCACCAGTGTGTGTGACTAACATAAATATGGTATACCTTGGTGCATCAATCTCTAATCTATTATCTTCTATAGAGTAGTTAAGAACTTCACCTATTGTTTTTTTAAGTTCTAAATATTTTCCCAAGGTATACAATACTTGATTTACTCTCGTTGAATCTTCCTCTAGCATTAAAACGAATTCAAGTTCACGCTCATCTTTTATAAATTCACTATAATCTTCTCTATTAATATTCATTTTTTATCCTCCTCATATTTGTGCTTCTCTTCTTTTTTCCATTCTAACCAACAATATTTACCTATAAAAAATCCCTCAGATTTGTTGCAACCTCATCAATATCTAAATCCAAATATTGAGTAGTCACCCCCAAATCGGAATGACCTAATGCTTTTGAGATTAAAGCAATATTTGCCCCTCTTTTTAATAGTTGAGTAGCATATCCCCTTCTTAAAGCATGTGCATTTATGTTGGGTAACTCATACTTAACGGAATACTTGTGTAGTTGCTTTGATATAGCATTATTAGATGATTTACTATTATTTATAGGCAATCCATTTTGTGTGATAAATATGTTCTTATTTTGAACTTTGTAATATTCATGTATTTGGTTATTTTGTTCAATGAGAACTTTCAATAAATTTGCAAGTTCTTTATCAATTGGTAATCGTAAAAATTTATGGTTTTTCAATATAGTTCCATCCATATTTAGATAGAGGTTGTCAAAATCTATATGACGCTCTGTTAATTCACCTAGTGTACGTATTCTGATTCCAGTCCTGTACAATGTTAAAATTGCCACTGTATCCCTAAAACCTATAAAAGTATTTTTATCTAATAGTGAAAGCAGAATATCAACGTCATTTGCTTTTGCAGATTTCTTTACTTCCTTATCAATTTTAATTGAATGTAACTCCAAAACTTTTCTCTCAACCAACCATTATTATGAAACTTTCCTAATACTGCTTTAATGGATTTCAAACGTATTAATTTTGTCTGCTGTGCTACCTCTAATGAATCCAAATAATTATAAAGAGTATCTGCAATAATATCCTCTACGTATTCCAATTTGTTAAATTGCACGAACTGATTAAAGATGTAATTGTAACTGTCAATCGTTCGTTCTCTATTTCCCGCAATTCGCATCTGTTGATAGATTGTTACCAATGCTTTAGGAATAGTCATAGAATCTTTTCTAACATTTTCATTTTGCTTAGAAATTTCTATCTCGTTTACATCCACCGAAAATATTCCTCTTTTTCTCCCCATACAAAAAAACCTCCTAATCGAATGATTAGAAGGTTGATTGTTTGATACGACTACATAGAGGAAACTTATGCAAAGTTTAATCTCGTAGTATATCCCTATTGAGTTGAAAGTGTTGATACCACTACGTTTATAGTAGTTTTTAATA
>JGI24024J18818_10000485_pt1 | contig 15048 bp, 15 predicted proteins | sample Cruoilmetagenom2_FD_18818 | JGI IMG/M metagenome (IMG submission 18818) | reverse complement strand
TCTAAAGATACTCCAATAAGGATAAATAATGAAAGTATTACTAATTAAAGACGTCAAAACACTTGGAAAAGCAGGTGAGATCAAAGAAGTAAAAGATGGATATGGGCAAAATTTCCTTATAGGGAAGGGTCTTGCAAAGTTAGCTACACCTGATGTTGTAGAGAACTGGAAAGCGGAACAGGAAGCAATGGCGAAAAATCTTAAAGATGAACTGGAAAGACTTGAAGCTGAAAAAATTATACTTGAAGAAGCAACAGTGAAGATAGAAAAACCTTTGGCACCCGTAGGTATAAAAGGTTCTGTAGGTAATGCAGATATCTCCAAAGCGATAGAAGAACAATTGAAGATAGTACTGGATAAAAAACATATTAACCTAAAAAAAGCACTCAAGTCTACAGGTGTGCATGAGGTAGATGCCAAATTGGGACATGGGATACATGCGATGCTTAAAGTAGAAGTAGTAGGTGTATAGAGATGTTTGACGCTACTACGATACTGGGCTATAAAGGTGAAGGAAAAGCAGTTATCGGTGGTGATGGTCAAGTGACTTTTGGTGATACGGTACTCAAAGGCAATGCTACTAAGATCCGTACACTGCATGAAGGTAAAGTGTTGGCAGGCTTTGCCGGAAGTACAGCAGATGCCTTTAATCTTTTTGATATGTTTGAAGGGATCCTTTCTGAAAAAAAGGGGGATCTTTTCAAATCTGTCATAGGCTTTTCCAAGATGTGGAGACAAGATAAACACTTACGACAACTCGAAGCGATGATGATCGTACTGAACCAGGAACATATTTTCATACTCTCGGGTACAGGTGATGTGGTAGAACCGCAGGATGGAAAGATAGCAGCGATTGGTTCTGGCGGTAATTATGCTATTTCAGCAGCTAGGGCTTTAGATAAACATACAGATCTCGACCCAAGAGAACTGGTACAGGAGTCACTTGAAGTGGCTGGCGATCTTTGTATCTATACGAATAAAAATATAAAAATATTAGAATTGTAAGGAATCATATTGGATAACTTGACACCCAAACAGATAGTAACTTATCTTGATAAATATGTGATAGGTCAAAATGATGCTAAAAAAACCATAGCGGTTGCTTTGAGAAATCGTTACAGACGTATGCAGTTAAGTGAAGAGATGCAGCAGGATGTCACACCTAAGAATATACTGATGATTGGTAGTACGGGCGTAGGTAAAACAGAAATTGCCAGACGTTTAGCGAAGATGATGAACCTTCCTTTCATCAAAGTGGAAGCGAGTAAGTACACAGAAGTGGGATTTGTAGGACGTGATGTAGAGTCAATGATACGTGACCTGGCAGCAACCTCTATGCGTATTGTCCGTGAGTCTGAAAATGAGAAGAACAAAGAGAAGATAGAGAATTATATAGAAAATAAGATCATAGAAAAACTGCTTCCTCCTTTGCCTGCGGGTGCCAGTGAACAAAAGAGAGCAGAATATGATGCTTCTTTTGCACGTATGCAGAAGAAGTTTGTCAAAGGAGAACTTGATCATCTTAAAATAAAAGTAGAGATGCCAAACAATCCAACGATGCCTGAAGAGGGGCTTCCTCCTCAAATGATACAGGTGCAGGAGTCTATCGTCAAAGTCTTAGGCGGCATGGGTAAAAAAGGTCCTGAAAAAGAAGTCACGGTGAAAGATGCAAAGAAAATACTTGAAGCTGAAGCAAGTGAAGAACTGCTTGATGAAGAGCAGCTCAAAACACTTGCACTTGAAAAAGTAGAGAAGGGTGGGATCGTTTTTCTTGATGAGATAGATAAAGTGGCAGTATCAGCCAACTCTCAAGGAAGACAGGACCCAAGTAAAGAGGGTGTACAGAGAGATCTGCTTCCTATAGTAGAAGGCTCAACGGTCCATACAAAATTGGGTATGGTAAAAACAGACCATATCCTTTTCATTGCAGCAGGTGCATTTCATGTTTCTAAGCCTAGTGATCTTATGCCTGAACTGCAAGGGCGTTTCCCTCTGCGCGTAGAGCTTAACTCTCTAGATGAAGAGACGTTGTATCGTATCTTGACGGAGCCAAATAACTCGCTTATTAAACAGTACGAAGCACTTATGAAGGTGGAAGGCGTGGATCTGGTCTTTGATGAAGATGCACTCAAAGCCATTGCAGGCTATTCACTCCAAGCCAATGAAAAGACAGAAGATATCGGTGCTAGACGTTTACATACGGTCATGGAAAAAATACTCGAAGAGATCAGTTTTTCTGCAGATGAACATATTGGTGAACAAATCATAGTTGATGAAGCACTGGTAAAAGAGAAAATTGGTTCTGTTGTAGAAGATGAAGATGCTACAAGATATATCTTGTAAAATTAGAAATTAGAAATTAGAAATTAGAAATGGAAAATGATGTTTGATCATAAAAATGAAGAGATAGATACAAAAGCAGGATTTGTTGCAGTGGTTGGAAGACCCAATGCAGGGAAAAGTACTTTATTAAACTATATAGTAGGTGAAAAGCTTGCAATGGTGTCTAAAAAAGCACAGGCAACACGTAAACGCATGAATATTATTGTGATGCATGAAGATTCACAGATCATCTTTATAGATACTCCAGGGATTCATGAAAAGGAACGACTGCTCAATAAATTTATGATGGATGAAGCATTAAAAGCCATAGGGGATGCTGACCTCATTGTCTTTTTGGCACCGATTACTGATAAATTGACCGAGTATGAAAAGTTTTTAAATATGACAGAGGGGAAAGCTACCAAACATATTGTGCTTCTCACAAAAATGGACCATGTAAAACAGGGTGATATATTGAAGAAGCTGAGAGAATATCAAAAGTACCAAGATCGATTTGAAGCCATTATTCCTTTTTCTGTCAATAAAAAAGTAGGTAAAGCACAACTTTTAAATGAAATATCTAAACACTTGCCTGCCTCTCCATTTTTATTTGATACGGAAATATTGACTACAGATAATATACGGGATATTTATAAAGAACTGATACGGGAGTCAATTTTTGAAAACCTGAGTGATGAAATACCATATGAAAGTGATGTCACCATAGAAAAAATAGATGAGAGTGATACTTTGGATAAAGTCTATGCAACCATAGTAGTAGAAAAAGATACTCAAAAGGGTATGATCGTTGGACAAAAAGGTGAAGGTATAAAACGTGTGGGAAAATTTGCACGTCAGCAGATGGAAATTTTCTCTGGTAAAAAAATATTTTTAGATCTACATGTCTCTGTCAAAAAAGGTTGGAGTAAAAATAGAGATGGTTTAGAAGAGTTTGGATATATTATTTAAATTTTGGGCTTATTATTTTAATCATGAAATAATAAGCTTTACATAAAGTTAAATAGTATAGTATTATAATTATTTATATTGTTGTGCCACACTTGTTGCGAAGCAAGGTCGGAAAGTCATGGGTCTCAGTGATTGAGATCGCCAGATTGCCAATCTCCTTTTTTTGCCTTTATAGGTGTTCACGATAAAAATATCTAATCCTTTATTAAAATTTCATATTATATAAGATAGTTTTAATATTATAACATATATAATTGGTCAACAAACAAGGAAGTTTAGAATGTTTTTGAAAAAAAATTCGTCAAAATCGACTGTAAAAAATGTTGTTACGCTTAACGTATATACAGATACGAACTACATATTTAAGGATGATTCATTTCAGCCTTTAAAGAAGCTCACTTATAATACTTCAAATTTTGTTGCATCTTATATACGCAATAAAGATATCATTAGTACAACAGTACATTTAAGTAGAAGTATCCCTGAAGAAGATATTCAAGATATCCTTGAGATCAAAGCATATGAAGAGCTGGGACTTGATCAGGCAAGTGCTTATATTATCTCGTCAACGGAAGTGGAAAATTCCGAAGAAGAGAGAGCGTATCATATTTTTGTTGCTGAACCTGAAGCACTTGATGCACTCTTTCTCCCTATTAAAAAAGAGACTAAATATATAGATCTTATTCTCCCTGCACCGCTTCTTTACAGATCACTTTATGAAAAAGAAATACTGCAGGCTAATAATACACATTGTTTTGTCTATTTTACAAAAGATGATACTTTTGTTGCCTTATACAAGAATGGTGAATACCTGTATTCCAAATCAATAGAATTTTCATTAGAACAGATCTATGATAAATATTGTGAAGCTATTGGTGAGAAAGTTGATGAAAAAGAGTTTTATGCTATTTTAGAGTCTGAAGGACTAAAAACAACTAATAATGATTATCAGCAAAATTTTATGAAAATTTTTGGTGATGTCTTTATTACGATTAACGATATTATTATTTATGCAAAGAGAGCCTTTAATCTCGATACTATCGATCAAATGTTCATAGGAAGCGAAAGAGGACCAATTATTGGTTTGGATGATTACAGCCAAAATTATTTGGGTCTGCCTTCATCAGATTTTAATTTCAATTATAATGTTGAAAATGAAGAGTGGTATACAGATCAATTACAATATTTGATGCTTTTAAATTCCCTTGATTATCTTGAGGATGAATCTTCTTTTGTTAATTTAAGCATGTATCCTCGTGCCCCTGCTTTTGCAAATAGAGCCAGCGGACAATTTATTATTACAACATTTGCTGCTGTTTCTCTGAGTTTAGCCTATCCTTTGATTTATTTGGTGGGTTCTTATGTCAATGATGCAAAGATGTTTGCTTTAACCATAGAAAATAACAAGTTAGCGACAGAATCGAAGAAATATAAGAAAATAATCGGTGAAAAGAAAACTATTATTAAAGGTTTAGATGAGAAGATAAAAGGTTTATCTACAACGTATGAAGGGAAAACAAAAACACTCACTGCCATTTATGATAAAAAAGTAAATTACCGGCTTAAATCGGGAATGTTTCATGATATTGCAGCAGAATTGGATAAATTTGATGTTAAAACGGAAATGATAGAGACCGATGAAGATAGATTACTGGTAACTTTAGTAAGTACGGATGACAGGAAACTGACAGAATTGATCAAATATATATCTGAAAAGCACTTTAATGAAGTGAATGAAATAGATATAGAGAAAATCCAAAAAGACCCGGAAAGTAAGTACTATAAAGGTCTGTTAAAGGTTGAATTAAGATGAAGTTATTAGAAGATAAACTAGAAGAACTGGACGTCTATTTTGCACCTAAAAAAGAGAATGAAAAGTGGTTGATGATCTTAGGTGTTGCTGGTATCATCGGGTATTTAGCCTATGCATACTTACTACCTTATACGGAGGACCTGTATAAGAAGAGTGAACGCAGTAAAAAAAGTATACAAAAAAGTATTGTCGATAATAATACCTATTTGAACTCTATTACTGTAGGTGGGGATCGTGAATATTATGTGAAGAAATTTGACAATGATATTGTTACTAAAAAAACGAATATTGTAAATTTAAAGGATAAAATTAAATTTATCAATATGAACCTCGAAAAACTATCTGATATGTTGTTCAATCAAAAAAGTTGGTCTATATTTTTGAATTCGATTACTGATAGAGCGGAAATACACAATGTTGATCTGCAATATATTACCAATAGCTATGAAGGTCATAAAGGAAGTTTTGGACATGTACTTGAAATTGGGTTAGGGTGTAAAGGTGATTATAAAAATATTGTGAAGTTCATGAATGAACTTGAACAGAATGTATTGGTGACTGATATTTTTAAAACAAAATTCATTGCAGATGACAATGGATCAAATGTCAATGCAGATATACATATTTCAGTATGGGGGATTAATCGATAATGAAAAAAATATTCTTATTACTTTTATTGATGACAGTCTTTTCGAGTGCAGAACTTTCTCTTAAAGATATAGAGAATATGGTAACTAAAATACACCAGAAAAGAGAAGGTGTTAAATTAGAAACTTTGGATACTACGCTAGAACCATTTGTAAGAGTGGCAGAAAACAACACTACCGTAATCCTAGACCCTGTTACGAAGAAAAAAGAGGAAAAACTTGTATTGCATGCCATTGTCAATGGTAAAGCATATATCAATGATTCATGGAGTGTTCTTGATGATCAGATCATGGGGTATAGATTGAAGTTTATAGGTCAAAGGGGTGTGGTACTTAGAAATGGTAATCACATTAAAAAATTATATCTTCGTAAAGAAAGAGATAGTTTTATCACGTTGGAAGAAAGGTAATCGGATGAAAACAATACACAAAACAGGGGTAGAATTTTTAATAGTATTCGCAGTACTGTTAGGATTTACAAATAATCTCGCAGCAAATGGTTGTACTACAAAACTATTTTCTGTGACTATTGATAGCAAGTTAACCATAGGGGATGTCATTGATAATCTTGCAGATACTTGTGGATTGACTGTTATCGTCCAGGATGATGCTGCAAAGTTACGTATGAATAAAAACCTCTATTATGTTAAGTTGAAAAACAGTACATTAAAAGGCTTTTTGAATACCATACTTAAAGATAATGATTTACATTATAGCTTAAAGGGAAACAAACTTAAAATATCCTATTTAGTGACACGTACATTCCGTATACATTATATTTCTGGACAAAGAACAGGAAAAAGTACGGCAAATGTTACGATCGCTAATTCAAATAATTCAGCTGCAGGTAATAATGGCGGTGGCGGTGGCGGTGCCGAAGGTAATAGTAATCTCTCAAAAACAGGTATCAGTATAGAAACTAATGATGAGTTTGTATTCTGGAAAACTGTTGAATCAGAAATTCAACGTATTCTTGTTGGTGCGGGGGATGGAAGTATACATTACACAAAAACAGGAGATAGCTGGACAGGCCCAGACGGTAAAGTATGGGAGTACAATCCTTTAGCACCTGTCATTAATCCTGAAGCAGGTATGGTCACAGTGACAGGTACAGAGAGACAAGTTAATAGAGTGGCTAGATATATACATGTTCTATCTAAACAAATTAAAACACAAGTGCTAATCGATGTACGTATACTTGCGGTTTCCTTTGATGACAGTTCGACATCGGGAGTGGATTGGTCCCAACTTTATACCTTACAGAATATGACTATCAATTCATTGGCTATGGCACAAAGTAATATCGCAGCATATACCTTCGATAATCTTCGTGGAATCACAGATGCAACATTTGAACAAGGATCAAGACCAAAAAATGCAAATGTAGTAAGTATGACCGGAAATACTGAAGTAAGTGAAGTAGTGAAGTTCTTATCGACGCAGGGAGATGTTAAATCGATATCAAGTCCTCGTGTTATGACATTGAACAATCAACCCGCACTGATAAGTGCAGGTCAAGAGCTCTTCTATAAAATCAAGTCAAGCAGTACAGCAAGTGGTGGTGGAGGAGCAGTTGCCGCAGAAGGAGAATTGGTAGATTCAGTATTTGCAGGTATTTTACTTGATATCACTCCTGAAATTGACAGTAATGGATATATAACGCTAAAAATAAATCCATCTATATCTGAGGCGCAGGATCAATTAGGACCTGATGGTGCAGTGAGACAAATTCCACCGGATTTGATAAGAAGACAGATAGCATCAGTGATTAAAGTAAAAGATGGAGAACATGCGATACTTGGAGGCTTGATAGCCAGTAAAACAGGTTATGAAAGTAATCAAGTGCCATTATTGGGTGATATTCCAGGTTTGGGTTATTTGTTTAAGCGTGAAGAGAAAATAGTAAAAGTAGAAGAATTGGTATTTATCATATCACCACATATTGTTAAGACTTCTAAATCTGTATCACTCAAAGATCTAGGATATACGAAACTTAATGACAAGTAGATATGAAAGTGCTAAAAATGTTTTTCTCGATTCGGTTGATATTGAGGATTACATTGACTTAGATTCTTCTGTTGCAGCGTATAAACAATTGCAGCATAGTTTGGATAAGCCACTGAAGATGATATTGATCTTTGGTAAACCGGGTACGGGGAAAAGTATTTTACTTAACCGTATTCAGGAAAAACTAAAGCATCAAAAAGAGATTCATTATTTTGATACGCCTGCAGTGAGTGAAAAAGAGTTTTTTCATAAATTATTTAAAGTATTAACACAAAAAGATCTGCCAAGTAATACAGAGGTAAATTTTTCTGCTTTGGTTGATTTTTGTAAAAACTTAAGAGGAAAACGGGAAATTATTATTCTGCTTGATGAAGCACAAATGTATGGCCCTGAAATGATGGAAAAAATACGACTTCTCTCTGACAGTCGTGCCGTTAAATTTGTGGTTTCTTTGCATAAGACTGAGGATGAAGATCTTATTGCCAAAGAACATTTCCAGTCTCGTATATGGGAAGTGATAGAACTTAAAAATGCAACCAAAGAAGATCAAACAGCGTATATTCATAAAAAACTTTTAAAAAAGAACCTGTATGAAATTGCCAATAGCATTAAAGCAAAAGATATGAAACTCATACATCGTTTTACCAATGGCAACTATAGAGAGTGTAATAAACTTTTGTTTACCATGTTTGAAATTTGTGAATATTATGATAAAAATGAACCATCAAAAGTAAATTATACGCATATACCTAAAAAAATTATTGAAATGTCAGCCTTGAAGCTAGGATATATACATGTATGATCTAAAACCTTTAGAACTTGAATGGAAAAAATATAGAAAAAAAAAGTTAAGACCTTGGATTATGGCCAGTGTTGGTTTGATCGTTTTATCTATACTGGGACTTATTTTACTACCTAATAACAAAATAGACTTCAGTAAATTAGACACTTCTTTTATGATGGCGAGTAATTCTGTATCCAGTGAAGATAAAAAAACTGAGAATACCAATAGAAAAATCAAAAGTAATGTATTGATCAATAATGCTTTAAATAAACTGGAAATAGAAAAAAGCGTTATGGAGCAAGTCAATACTGCTGCTAATGAGGACACGAATGCATTTGTTGATATACCTATTCTTGACGGAAAGCAGGAAAATAGTGTGAGATATGGTCAGAAGGGCAGAGCAAAGGTACATTTAGACATTGTTGAAACTACAAGTGTCACCGCATATAAAGATGTAGAAAAACGTTTTGCAAAATCACATGAAATTGATGACTCTCTGTTTTTAGCTAGAAGTTATTATAAAAAAGAAAACTATAAAAAATCTGAATATTGGGCACTTCAAACCAATAAGATTGATTCAAATATAGAAGAAAGTATATTGATATTTGTGAAATCCAAAACAAAATTGGGTCGAAAAAATGAAGCAATATCTATACTAAAGTCATATCTGAAAAAATCAAATTCACAAGAGGCTAGAAATCTATTATATCGTATAGAAAATAATAAAATATAAAACTATATTTAGTATTTAATGTTATACTTTAATCACTTATAAAGGGAGTATTAAAATGGTCAAACTCATTGAAATCATGCTTAAAGAAAATCTTATCACAAAAGATGCTATTTCTACTTTGGTGAAATGTAGGCCTCCTAAAAAGATCTCTTTTGCTAACCTTTTAGCTGAGGATATGATCGATCTGCATACAGTAGAAATATTTTTAGCTAAAAAGATTCGCCACGGTGTGATCACCTTGGAACATCTTGAAAAAATAAAAGGAATCGACATTGGTCCTATTATTGAAGTGGTTGCGAAGGATTTAAATGTAGAGTATGTTGATTTGGATGATGTTGAAATCGATATGAATCTATTTTCAAAAATTCCTTATAAGCAATTGCTTAAATTTAATATTATTCCCATAGATGAAAATGATCTGAATGTACTTATTGTTTTTGATGATCCGCTTGACATGGCGGCACAAGATGCAATACAAAGGCTCTTCCCAAAAAAACCTATAAGAATTGCTATTTCAAAACCTCAGCAAATACGTCAAAATTTGCAACGTTTGGAGATCAATGAAAGTATTAAAGGTTTAGTATCAGAAATTCGTCAAGATTTAAGTCAACAGGGAAGTACTGAAGAGTCTGATGAATCACCGGCAGTTTTAAAACTTATTGATATTATTTTAAAGTCAGCTATTTTTGCCGGAGCCAGTGATATTCATATTGAAGCAACAGAAAAAAGTTGTATTGTCAGAGTGCGTGTGGATGGTATGTTGCGTCAAAATTTTACTTTTGATAAAGATATATTTAATCCCTTGGCATCAAGGATGAAACTGCTTTCAAACTTGGATATAGCAGAAAAAAGAAAACCTCAGGATGGAAGGTTTTCTACAACGGTATCAAAAAAAGATTTCGATTTCAGGGTTTCTACACTTCCGACTATTTATGGTGAATCCATAGTGCTTCGTATTTTGGATAAATCCAAGGCAATGATCAAACTTGAAGATGCAGGTATGAGTAAATTTTGTTATGATAAATTTGCTGAGTCCATTAAAGTACCGTATGGTATTGTCCTGGTAACAGGTCCTACCGGATCGGGTAAAACAACAACACTTTACGGCGCACTTAATGCGATAAAAGATGTGAAAGATAAGATCATTACTGTTGAAGACCCTGTAGAATACCAAATGACCGGTCTGCAACAGGTACAGGTAAGAGCAAGTATCGGTTTGAGTTTTGCAGATGCCCTGCGGTCGATATTAAGACAAGATCCGGATAAGATCATGATCGGGGAGATCAGAGATAAAGAAACCTTGCGTATTGCTATTCAAGCAGCACTTACAGGGCACCTTGTCCTTTCCACCCTGCATACCAATGATGCAATCTCTGCTGTAACGAGGATCTTGGATATGGGTATAGAAGAGTATTTGGTGTCTGGTGCATTGGTGGCAATACAGGCACAAAGACTGGTCCGTAAGATATGTATGAATTGTAGAAAAGAAACGGTACTTCCTGCAGCATTACTCAAAGATGTACTACATTATCTTCCTGAAAATCCTGTTTTCTATGTAGGTGAGGGTTGTAAAGAATGTGGACACAGTGGTTATTCAGGCAGAGAGATGATCTCTGAAGTGTTAACGATATCTGATACATTTTCGCGTATGATCGCGCGTAGTGCATCGAAAGAAGAGATGACTAATCAAGCGATTGAAGAAGGATTTATCAATATGTTTGAAGATGGTGTTCGTAAAGCATTGGAAGGTCAAACAACGATCGAAGAAATTTATAGAGTAGCGAGATTATAATATGAAATATTTTAATGTAACAGTAATGGAAAAAGGTAAAAAGCGACAAGAGATAGTGGAAGCTGAGAATAAAATGGCTGCGATCGCACTTGTAAAGCAGAAGTTTTCAAGGGCAATGGTGATGAAAGCCATGGAGACATCAGCCCCTCTTGATGATACAGTCTCAGAACTATTGTCAGGACTGAGGAAATCGTTCAAAAGTAAAATACCTATCAATGATAAAATATCTACCATCAGGCAGATAGCAGTTATGACCGATGCAGGTATTCCTATTACAGATACTTTGGAAGATGTTGCGGATAATACGGAGAATAAACGATTAAAAGAGATATATTTCAAAATGAATAGTGATATCCTTGCGGGTAACAGTATGGCGGATGCAATGGAACCTTTTACCGAAGAATTTGGTCATGTAGCACTTGCCATGACAAACCTAGGAGAAAGAACAGGTAATATTTCTGAATCTTATCATAAACTGGCAGATATATTGGAAACGATTAGAGATAATACTGCAAAATTTAAGAAAGCCATTAGAACGCCACTCATTACCCTGGCTGCAATGGGAATTGCTTTTACTATACTCATTATGGTAGTTGTACCAAAATTCAAAGATATTTTTTCCAAGTTTAAGACTGACCTCCCTATCCCTACACAAATACTGTTAAAACTGGAGTGGGCATTTTCTAATTATGGATTGTTAATTCTTGCCGCATTGTTCGGTGGTATTTTTGCTATAAAATTCTTTTATAAAAATAATGAAGATTTCAAATATAAGATGGATAAGATGATGATACATCCCCGTTTTTATCTCATAAATAAAGCCATTTTCCTCTCTACTATGCATAAATATAATTTGGTATTCGGTGAACTGGTTAAGTCTGGTATCCCTGTATCTGAAGCATTGGATACTGCTGTTGGGATGGTTGACAACGCTGCGATCAAAGAGCAGCTCTTAACGGTCAATGCAAATATCGGCCGTGGTATGAATTTAGCGGAAGCATTTGAAATTACAGGTCTTTATCAAAATATGCTTTTACAGATGATAAAAGCAGGTGAGGCAGGTGGGCAACTTGATGCGATGTTAGATAAGGTGACCAATTACTATGATATGGAATTCCAGGATCTGATCGATAATCTTTCTGCCTATATAGAACCGATTATGATGTTCTTTATTGCCGCTTTGGTACTTTTGATGGCGCTTGGTATCTTTATGCCAATGTGGGATCTTGGTAAAGCAGTGAAAGGATAGTAGATAAGGAGATAGAGAAAGTTTTTCTATCTCCTCCGTATTTACAATATACTATAATCGATGGTGTTTAATCGCTTTTTCTAAATCTTCTGGTGTGTCTATACCAAAACTCTCTGTATTGACTTCTATCATCGCAATATCATATCCATGATAGAGGGCTCTGAGTTGTTCCAGTTTTTCTATATCTTCAAGTGGTGCAGGGCTAAGCATACAAAAAGTACGTAATGATCTTACCGTAAATCCATAGATACCCAAGTGTCCTTTGTAAGCATCAAAATGATGGTCTCTGGGATAAGGTACTTTAGCTCTGGAAAAATAGAGTGCCACATCTTCTGTATCTGTGACAACTTTTACGATGTTTGGGTCATCTGCTTCTGGATTGGAGATCGTTTTGTAACATGAATTCATCATGATACGTGCATTATCTTGATTCTTTTTTGTTAGATCATAGATAGCCTGAACCACATCTGTCTCTATAAAAGGTTCATCTCCCTGTACATTGATAATGATCTCATTTTCATCCAAATTCAATTTTTGAACAGCTTCATAGATACGGTCTGTACCACTTTGATGTGTTGTTGATGTCAGTACGGCTTGTATATCATGTCTATTAGCTATATCGATCACTTCCTGGGAGTCTGTTGCGATCACGACAGAGTCAATGTCTTCAACTGCTTTAGCTGTTCTTACGACCATTGGCATCCCTCCAATGTCTGCCAAGACTTTATTTGGGAAGCGACTTGACCCTATACGCGCAGGAATGATGATCATAATAAACCCTTTGTGTTAATTGCTATAATTTTACACTCTCTATGCTAAAATACTAATAATTTAATAGAAGCTAAAACGTAACTAGTTACGTGGGCACTCTGCCGAAGAGAACTTAGCGTTAGCGTTAGGTTTTTGGGCTTTGCCCAAGAAGCGTATAGGATAAATATGAAGCAAGCACTTTTTCTTCTCAATATGGGTGGACCAAATAGTATAGACGAGGTCGAACTCTTTTTACAAAATATGTTTGCCGATAAAAATATCTTGACGATGGATCGTTATACACGTAAATTGGTATCAACTATCATCATCACCAAACGTCTTGAGGATGTAAAAGAAAATTATGGACTCCTAGGTGGAAAATCCCCACTGCTTGGACTGACAGAAGATTTGATCGCTAAACTTGTCCCTAAACTGGATATGTCTATTTATCCTGTGATGCGTTATGTACCCCCTTTTGCAGATGAAGCATTGGTGGAGTGTAAGAAAAATGGAGTAGAAGAGCTTATTTTATTTCCTCTTTATCCACAGTACTCTACAACGACCACACTCTCTTCGGTGGAAGATATTGAAGCAAGGTGTGAAGTGATGGACTATTACCCTGTCATTAAAGTGATCGATCCTTATTATGATGATTATGATTACATAGAAGCCTCTTGTGAGAAGATCATAGAATCAATGGAAGGAAAAGAAACTGAAGAGTATGATCTGTTACTTTCGGCCCATGGTTTACCTTTGAGTATTATCAAAGCGGGAGATCCTTATCAGAACCAGGTAGAGGGTAATGCATCTGCGATTAAAATATATCTGAAAGAACGTGGTATTAAATTTCACGATATAAAGCTCGTGTATCAGTCTAAAGTAGGAAGTTCTGCCTGGTTGGAGCCTAACCTTGTAGATGTACTTCGTAACCCTAGGCATAGGAAAGTAGTTATCTTCCCTCTGGCTTTCACTTTAGATAACTCTGAGACAGTATTTGAACTGGATATAGAACACAGAGAGATCGCTGAAAAAATTAAATATGATGATTATGTTGTTGCCTCATGTATGAATGACAGTCAGAAATTTGTGGACCTCATTGTTGAAAAAGTTAAATCTGTATAAATATGCAAACTATCGCTTCCTCTTATTCTTATACTACAGAAGTTAACCGTTCTAAGTTTATCACCTTTCTTGTACCCATCTCTGAGTATGAAGGTTTACAATCTAAACTTAAGCAGGAACATCCAAAATCAAATCATGTGGTATATGCTTTACGTACTCTCAATGAGTTTGATCAAATTGTTGAAAATTCTTCAGATGATGGGGAGCCGAAGGGCTGTGCGGGTGTACCGGCACTTAATGTTCTGCGTGGTGGAGAGATTATCAATGCTGCTGTACTGATAGTGCGCTATTTTGGCGGTATAAAGCTTGGGACCGGTGGTATGGCCAGAGCGTATGCTTTGGCTGTAAAAAATGTATTGAGTGCAGCGGTACTTCTCCCCTATGTAAAAGAGATCGTAATGATGTTCTCCTGTCATTATAATGAAGTAGATAAGATCCTCTATAGATTAAAACAACTCGATCTTACGAATTACGAACGTGACTTTGGTGTTGATAAAGTGGTGTGGAAGTTACGGGGAAGTGAAGAGAAGATCAAACAGTTTAGAGAAGAAAGAGGTCTATAGCGGCCTCTTCGTCAGCACTATAAGTATATTTAGTACTTATAGTGCCTCTTCATCTTCTTCATCTGTTCTGATACGAAGTACAGAATCAATGGTACTTACAAAGATCTTACCGTCACCGATTTTACCGGTTTTGGCAGCAGAAGCTATGGCTTCTATGGCTTTATTTGCATAGTCATCCGTACTGACCACAATTTCAATTTTGACTTTAGGGATAAACTCAACAACGTATTCAGCACCTCTGTAGAGTTCTGAATGTCCCTGTTGTCTTCCGTATCCTTTTACTTCAGATACGGTCAT
>JGI24024J18818_10000484_pt1 | contig 15061 bp, 16 predicted proteins | sample Cruoilmetagenom2_FD_18818 | JGI IMG/M metagenome (IMG submission 18818) | reverse complement strand
AAAAAGAATAAAAACATTCGTAAAAAAGTAAAACACCCAACGGAACATACTTCTAAAGAACGTAAAAAACCTAACCAGTCAAAAAACAAGAGAACTTCTTCCAAAAGGCGTCGCTATTATAATTAATACAAAAATTAAAATCTTAAATTAAACTTCAAAATGAATTCCCAAAAATATATTGTACGAGAAGCGCAACCTTCTGAATTTAAACAAATTGGAGAATTAATGGTAAATGTGTACTCACAACTTAAAGGGTTTCCAACGCCAAGCGAGCAACCAAATTATTATAAAATGCTAAAAAATATTGGTGATTTAACTGAAAATTCTAAGGCAAAATTACTAGTTGCAGTTTCAGATAATAACAAGATTGTAGGCGGAGTTTTATATTTTGATAACATGAAAAATTATGGCTCTGGAGGAACTGCCACTTTAGAAAAAAATGCAGCAGGATTTCGTTTATTGGCTGTAGATACAACCATAAGAGGAAAAGGAATTGGCAAATTATTGACAAATACTTGCATTCAATTAGCAAAAGACACTAATCAGAGTCAATTAATAATACATTCTACCAAAGCGATGCAAATTGCCTGGAAAATGTATGGAAAAATAGGATTTAAAAGGTCTGAAGATTTAGACTTTATTCAAGGAAATCTTCATGTATATGGGTTTAGATTACAATTTTAAATTAATTAGTATTTTTACAATAATTACCCATATTATTTAAAGAAAAAAACTTAAAAATGAAATACTTATTCTCTTCAAATAAATTTAATTTTAACAGTCCTAAAATATCCATAAATAAAAAATTTATAGTATTAGTAGGTCTATTAATAATTGGCTGTAAAACACAAAACGTTGTAAATAAAGATAAAAATTATTCCCAAAATCAATTTCAAAAAAATATACGAGATTATGATACGCAAGCTGTACTTTGGCAACAATTATCGGCTGAATACAGAGCATTGTCTTACCAAGCATTTAATTTAGCAAAACTTCGATTAGATACCTATCTTACCAAAAAAAGAGCTTCTAATAAACCTTTAGCTATAATTACAGATATTGATGAAACTATTTTTGATAATAGTCCTTTTAATGCTAAAATGATTAAATCTAACACCAATTACACTAAAAAAAATTGGGATACTTGGGTAAAATTAGAACAAGCAACACCAATTCCTGGTTCCTTAAAATTTTTAAAATATGCAACATCAAAAGGTGTTGAAATTTATTACATTTCAAATAGATCTTCAAATAACACAGAAGAAACCATAAGTAATCTTAAAAAAATTGGATTTCCTATTGTGGACAAGAATCATATTCTTTTAAAGGATTCTATTAGCGGAAAAGAATCTAGAAGGCAAATAGTTTACAAAACTAAAAATGTTATTATGTTTCTTGGCGATAATCTTTCAGATTTTTCTAGTTTATTTGATAATCAGTCCACCATTGTAAGAAATAAACTTGTGGATAGTTTACACTTAAAATTTGGAAATAAATTTATTGTTTTACCAAATACTATGTATGGTGATTGGAATACAAAAGGTATTTATGAAGGTAATTATAATTGGACTTCTTTTCAGAAAGATTCCATTAGAAAAGCTAAACTAAGAGCTTATTAATTCAATTAAAGCTCCTTTTTTCACAAACTTAAAGGAACAATTATTAAACCATATAATTACAAAAATCACTAATATTATTTAAATGAAAAAATTATTATTACTTCTTGTTTTATTGATATTTCAATTCAGTTTTTCACAAAATAATTCCACTAGAGGATACAAAGTTAAAGTTGGAGAACAACCTCCTAAATTATCTTTTTCTTTATTAAATGGGAAAAAAATTACAAATGAAAATTTAAAAGGAAAAGTGGTTGTTTTGCAATTTACCGCATCTTGGTGCAGTGTTTGCAGAAAAGAAATGCCTCACCTAGAAAAAGAAGTTTGGCAACGTTTTAAAAATGACGATTTTATTTTAATTGGAATGGATTTAAAGGAAGATGTAAATAAAGTAAAACGATTTAAAGAGAAAATGAAAGTCACCTATCCTTTTGCTATTGATACGGATGGCAGCCTTTTTGAGAAATTTACATTGCCAAATGCTGGAGTTACCAGAAATATAGTTTTAGATAAAACCGGAAAAATAATTTTTCTTTCTCGTTTATATGAAGAAAAAGAGTTTGCTGAAATGATTAAAACTATTGCTTTGGCATTAAAGAAAAATTAAAGAACCTATTTTTATAATCACAAAACTATTTATGGAACCAAAAAAGATTAATGAACAGCCAAACAATCCATTACATGGTGTTAAATTAGCAGAAATTGTTCAGTATTTAGAAGAAACTTACGGTTGGGAAGAACTCGGTTTTGCTATGAATATTAATTGTTTTAAAAACAATCCTTCCATAAAATCGAGCTTAAAATTTTTAAGAAGAACGCCTTGGGCAAGAACCAAAGTAGAAAATTTCTATCTAAAATCTATTCAGAAATAAATGAACTTAATTCTATTTTTCCTTCAAAAAAATGCGTCTAAATAAGTGTATCTTTGCAAAAAATTTGTTTTAAACAATACTTATGCAATTTAAAGACTTACATCTAAACAAACCTATTTTAAAAGCAATTTCAGAAATTAAGTATGAACTTGCTACTCCAATTCAAGAGCAAACTATTCCGTTGGTTTTGGCAAAAAAAGACGTAATTGCATCTGCCCAAACAGGAACAGGCAAAACTGCAGCTTTTGCTTTACCAATTTTACAATTATTATTTGATAGACAGGATTCTGGTAAAAAAGCAAAAAAAATAAGAGCTTTAGTGGTAAGTCCAACTCGTGAATTAGCTATACAAATTGGTGAAAATTTTAAAATCTACAGTAAATATACCAACCTAAGAACAACCGTTATTTATGGTGGCGCTTCCATTGAGCCACAAAAAGATATACTAAAAAAAGGAGTGGATATTTTAATTGCAACTCCGGGCAGATTACTTGATTTACACAAACAAGATTGTGTTAATTTAGACTATGTTGAAACCTTGGTTTTAGACGAAGCAGATTTAATGTTAGATATGGGATTTATAAACGATGTTAAAAAAATTGAGCGTTTATGTCCAAAAGAAAAACAAACTTTAATGTTTTCTGCAACCATGCCAGCTAAAATAGTTGAATTAGCATCCTCTATTCTTAAAAACCCCGTAACTATTGATGTTACTCCAAAAATTTCTACTGCGGTAAGTGTAAATCAAAAGCTGTTTTATGTTTCCAAAACAAAAAAAATGGAACTCTGTTTACACTTGTTAAGAAATACCATAAAAGGAGATATTTTAATTTTTAGACGCACAAAATTTGGTGTGGACAAATTAGAAAAAATGTTGAAAAAAAATGGGTATAAAGCAATTAGTCTTCATGGCGATAAAACACAAAAAGCAAGAGAAGAAGCTCTTAATAAATTTAAAAATAAACAAATAACTATTTTAATTGCAACCGATGTTGCTTCACGCGGAATTGATATAAATAATTTAGATAACGTTATTAATTTTGACATACCAAATGTTCCGGAAACTTATGTGCATAGAATAGGAAGAACTGGCAGAGCAGGTAACGCAGGTAATTCTTATTCCTTTTGTGCGGCAGATGAAAAAACGTATATTTCTACTATTGAAAAACTAACCGGAGAAGCTATTCCTGTGGAAAAAGAACATCCTTATCCGCTAGATCCAAATGCAAAACCAGAAGTTTATATAAAAAAAGGAAGCAATAAGAAAAAAGGACGAAAATCTGCTGCTTCTAAAAAAAATAAAAAACGTTGGTATTAAAAAATTACACATTCTATTTTAAAAATTTATAAATATTAATATTATGAAAACACTATTTTTCACTATTTTATTTGGATTCATCAGCATAGCAAATGCTCAAAAAATTCCAATGTATGTTGGTACCTACACAGATGCTACAAGTAATGGAATTTATTATTATAATTTTAATACTAAAACAGGCGAATTAACTAATAAAAAATTAGCGGCTAAAATTATAAATCCATCTTTTATTGCTTATTCAACCAATAAAAAATATTTATATGCAGTTGGTGAAGTAGATAACTATAATAACACTAAAAGTGGTTTTGTTAGTGCTTATAAAATAGCTAAAGATGGAACGCTTAAATTTTTAAATAAAACAACATCAAGCGGTGCACATCCTTGCCATATTACATTAAATTCTAAAAATGCAGTGATTTCAAATTATACTGGCGGGACTATTTCTATTCATAAAATTGACAAAGATGGAAGTATTCAACCTGCATTTCAGGTTATAAACCAAAGTGCTCCTAATAAAATATCTCATGTGCATTTTGCCAAATTTTTCAGAAAGGAATTATTTGTAGCAAATTTAGGAAGAGATTTTATTTCCAATTTTATAAACGATGGCAATAAATATGTTTTAAAGGAAAATTACCATATGAGCCCTAAAGCAGGACCACGACATTTTGAAATAACAAAATCAGGTAAATTTATTTACGTAATTAACGAATTAAATTCCACTATTTCTACCTTAAAAAAAGAAAATAAAAGCTATACCAACATTCAAAATATTAGCACTTTAAATAATACTTTTAAAGGTGAAAATGCTTGTGCTGAAATTCAATTATCTAAAAACAAACAATTTTTATACGGTTCCAATAGAGGAGAAAATAGCATTGTAGTATTTAAACGAAATAAAAAAACTGGTGTTATTAAAAAAATACAATCCATATCGGTTCATGGTAATTGGCCTCGAAATTTTACGCTTTCTCCTGATGGAAAATTTTTATTGGTAGCCAATAAAAAAAGTAAAAACATAAGTGTTTTTAGGGTTTCCTTAAAAACCGGGTTAATAACTTTTATGTATTCAAAAACTGCTCCAACCCCAGTTTGTTTACTTTTTTAGATTTTAACTTAATTCTATAAATGTTAAAAAGCATTGTGTTTAATTCCAGAATTAATAAATAGAATCCACCATTATTTTAATTTATTTCATTTTTTATTTAAATAGGATTGGCTTATCTNTTATAGGTATTTTAACTATATGAAATGGTTGGGTAATTACGGAATTTATTCCTCCAGTTTGTAAATTCTTAATTTTTACAACAATATCAGCCTCATTTTCTGTTATTTTTATGATATCAATTGAGTGACCTCCATTTCCATAAACTTCATCAAAAACAGCAATTATTTGATAATTATCAAAATCAATTTTAGTTTCAGTGAAAGTAGATACTGTGTAGCTATCTAATTGTGCTAATAAATTATCCCAATCATTATTTTTTTGAATAACCATATTTTGTTGATTAATGCCTTCTGAACCATTCAAATTGCCTTTTCCAATTAAAATAGGATTAATTTGAATATTCTCACTATCATGATTTGTACAGCTAGTAATAGACAGCATAATACTTATAAATAAAATTATATTTTTCATAATAATTAGTTTTTTGTTATAGTTTTTGTTTTCAAAATACCTCCGTAATTATATTTTAGATAATACATTAATCACAAGGTAAGTACTTAATTATAAATATTATATGATAAATGTAATTTTATCCATTGTATCTTATAAATTATTAATTTCAACTCAACGTCAGATCGAGTAATTTTTGATAAAAAATTGTATAGATATCTACTCTTTATTATAAAATTTCCATTCTTGATACAAATTTCAACCCTGATAGGGTTAGAAATTCACTTGAATTGACGAAAATTATATAGTGCACAATGAGTTAGTTTTATTAAATTAAGATTTAATTTAGGTGGAAAATCTCTTATTTAAAGTTTCACTAATCTAATAAAAAAGCGTTATTCCAATTCAACTGTTCTTTTTCGGTTAAAAAGGTCCAAGCTACAAAACGTGTAACTTTATTACCTTGATGCATTGGTATCGTTTTAATATTGGTTGCGCCTAACTTTTTTAAGGAAGGAAGCATGCTTTCTGCATTTTCCTTTTTAGAAACTAAGGTTGTGTACCAAAAACAGTTGGTTTTAAAAAGAGAACTTTCATATAATAAAGTATGAATAAATGCTTTTTCACCTCCTTTATACCATAACTCTTGTTGTTTTCCTCCAAAATTTCTTCCTCTTGATAAATTTCCTAAACCTTCCAGTTTTCTTGCATTTGCTTCCATAGCATCTTCTTGTGATTTATAAAAAGGCGGATTACATAAAACCGCCGAAAATTTATCTTCCTTATTTAATATTCTTTCAAATATATGTGTGCTATCGGTTTGAAGTTTTAATGTAATAGCTTCGGTAAGGTTATTTTTTTTTATAATATTTTCTGCACTTTTTAACGATTTTTCATCGATATCTGTTCCTATAAATTTCCAATTATATTCCGCATTTCCTAATAATGGATATATGCAATTTGCGCCAATACCAATATCTAATATTTTCACCTTTTCATTTATTTCTGAAGCTTTCAACAAATCGGCTAAATAATGAATATAATCAACTCGTCCAGGAATTGGCGGACATAAATTTTCATCTGGAAATTCCCAAAATTTAATTTTGTAATATTTTAATAATAACGCAGTGTTTATTGCTTTTACAGCATTCGAATTTGAAAAATCAATGGTTTCCGTTTTATATTTATTTACAAAAACAAAAGGTTTTAAAGCAGGATAAACTTCACATAACGCTGCAAAATTATAACCGTTTTTATGTTTATTATTTGGATGTAAATTATTCTTCGTTTTATTTTTTGAATTCATAGATTATATAAAAAAGCAAAAATACTACATTTTATTTTTAACATTAATTTATAATCACAAAAAGAATGAACGTTCATTTTGTGAAATATTTTATTTATATTTGTATCCTATTTAGAAAGAAAATTAGAATATGGCAATCCGACAAAAATGTGATAAGAAAAGATTGGCTTTATTAAAAGCGACACTATTTTTAGTTAATAATAATGGGTTTAACCATGCTCCTATGTCAAAAATAGCTAAGCTAGCGGAGGTTTCACCTGCAACTATTTATATTTATTTCGAAAATAAACAAGCACTTATTAATACCTTATATTTAGAAATAAAAAAAGAATTTAGCGCGTATGCTTTTAAAAATTACAAGGAAAATCAATCGATTAAAAATAGTTTTAAACAGGTTTGGCTAAATATTGCAGATTTTAAATTAAACAAAATTGAAGAGTCTAATTTTTTATCGCAATGCGACAATAGTCCAATAATTGATGAAGAAATTCAACTTGAGGGATTAAAACATTTGCAACCGCTACTTGATTTATGGGAACTTGGGCAACAAAAAGGAGTAATAAAACTTCTTTCACCTTATTTATTATATGCATTTACTATTTATCCACTTTCCTTTTTAAACGCTATGCAACAAAAAAATAAGTTTACCTTATCTGAAAAAAAATTAGAAGAAACATTTGAAGCCGCTTGGGACAGTATAAAACTTTAAAAATGGGAAAAACAGCAATTATTTTAGGCGCAACAGGATTAACAGGTTCCATTCTTTTAACGAAATTATTAAATGATAACCGTTATAAAACGATAAAACTATTTTCAAGAACAAAAATTAAAGGTTTACCTAAAAAAGTAAAGCAATCCCTAGGAAATCTTTTAGTATTAGAAANNTTNAAAAANGATTTTACCGGAGATGAAGTGTACTGCTGTATTGGAACTACTGCAAAAAAAACACCTGATAAAACTAATTATAAAGCTATTGATTATGGAATTCCAGTAGCTGCAGCTAAACTTTCAAAAGCAAATGGAATTCAAACATTTTTAGTGGTTTCTGCTCTTGGATCAAATGCTAAAAGCAACATTTTTTATAATAAAACGAAAGGGGAAATGGAACAAGCTGTCCTTTCTCAAAAGATTAAAAATACGTACCTATTACAACCTTCCATTATTGGAGGAAACAGAAATGAAACTAGAATTGGCGAAAAAATTGGACTAGTATTATTTAAATTATTGCAACCTTTATTTTTTGGAAAATTAAAAAAATATAGAATTACAGAGGCAGAACATATTGCTAAAGCAATGATAAACTTGGCTAATACCACCTCAACAAAACAGTTTATAAATTCAGAGAACATAAAACAAATAGCAAACTATTAATTAAAAATCATAAAAAAATGGAATTATTAGATAAATTAAATTGGAGATACGCGGCAAAATCTATGAATGGAGAAAAAGTATCTCAAGAAAAAGTTGATAAAATTATTGAAGCTGCACGTTTGGCACCAACCTCAAGTGGCTTACAACCATTTGAAATAATTGTAGTTAAAAATCAAAAAATTAAAGAAGAAATTAAAGCAATAGCTTGGAATCAATCTGTGGTAACGGACTGTTCTCACTTATTAGTTTTTGCTGCTTGGGATACTTATACCGAAGATAGAATTAATAAAATGTTCGATTTAACTAATGAAATTAGAGGTTTTAAAAATGAAGGTTGGGAAAATTACCGCCAAATGTTATTAGGGTATTACCCACAAAAAGATGCCGAAGAAAACTTTAATCATGCAGCAAAACAAGCTTATATTGCTTTTAGTGCTGCCATTATTGCCGCAGCTTTTCAACAAGTGGACAGTACTCCTATTGAAGGTTTTGAACCAGCAGATTTAGATAAAATATTAGAGTTAAGAGAAAAAGGATTACGAAGTTGCGTAATGCTAACTTTGGGTTACAGAGATACCGAAAAAGATTGGCTAGTAAACCTAAAAAAAGTTAGAAAAAGCACTTCAGATTTAGTAACCATAATAGAATAAAATTAAAATTTACAATTATGAATAATTTCGATTTTCAAAACCCAACAAAAATTATATTTGGTAAAGGTGAAATTTCTAAACTTACCAACGAAATTCCAAAAAATGCAAAAGTATTAATGCTTTATGGAGGCGGAAGTATTAAAAAGAATGGAATTTATGAGCAAGTAATTAAAGCACTTCAAAATTTTGAAGTTGTAGAGTTTGGTGGAATTCCTGCAAATCCAGAATATGCTGTTTTAATGGATGCTTTAGAAGTAATTAAAAAAGAAAAAATTACCTTTTTATTAGCTGTTGGAGGAGGTTCTGTTATTGATGGAACTAAATTTTTATCTGCTGCTGCTTTGTATAAAGGTGAAAACCCTTGGAACATTTTAAAAAATAATGAGAGGACTTTTAAAGGGTTTCCTTTTGGAACCGTACTAACATTACCTGCAACTGGTTCTGAAATGAATTCTGGAGCTGTGATTACCCGAAAAGAAACTAAAGAAAAATTTGCAATGGGTGGTCCTGGATTATTTCCTCAGTTTTCCATATTAGATCCTCAAGTAGTGGCATCTATTCCACAACGCCAAATTGCAAATGGCTTAGCAGATTCTTTCACTCATGTATTAGAACAATATATGACCTATCCAGCACATGCTAATTTACAAGATAGATTTGCCGAAAGTATTTTACAAACTATTATTGAAGTTGCTCCAAAAATTATGAAAAACCCAGCAAATTATGACGCTGCTGCTAATTTTATGTGGAGTTGTACTATGGCTTTAAATGGATTAATTCAAAAAGGTGTTCCTTCGGATTGGGCTGTACATATGATGGGACATGAATTAACCGCTCTGTTTGGAATAGACCATGCCAGAACTTTAGCTATTATTGCAGAAAGCCATTACAAGTATAATTTAGAAGATAAAAAAGAAAAATTAGCTCAATATGCAGCTCGTGTTTGGAATATAACCGGAGGTTCTGTTGAGGAAAAAGCAATGAAAGGAATTAAAAAAACAACGGCGTTTTTTCAATCCTTAGGCATTAAAACAACCTTATCTGAATATACAGATGATTATAAAGGAACCGCACAACTAATTTCAAAACGATTTGAAGAAAGAGGATGGAAAGGTTTAGGCGAACGAGGTAAAGTTACACCAACAGATGTTGAGAAAATTGTAGAAATGGCATATTAAAACATTACTATTCAATAATATTTACTTAAAATATTGTCAGGTAAATTTCAGATTTTTATTTAAATCATTTTAAAGTTAGTATTAAAAGATAATAACTTTAAAATGATTTTTTTGTAGATTTGATATACTTAATCAAACCAAATATCATGAAATATTTAGCATCTACATTAATTCTGTTTTTATTATTGATTTCTTGCAATAAAACAGAAAAAAGTAATTTAAAAATTATGAAAGAAACTACTGTAACACCTTTTCAACCAACTATGAGTTTTGAAGAAGGTTTAGTAAAAGCCGATACCTTATTAAAAACATTAAATATTGACGAAAAAATAAACTTAATTGGAGGACATGATTTCTTTTTCGTAAATGGTGTAAAAAAATATAATATTCCACCATTGTACCTCTCTGATGCTACACAGGGAGTACATATAAGAAAAGAGTTACCTGGTCAATTGAAAAAGTCTACTGCCTTTCCTTGTCCAATTTTAATGGCAGCCACATGGAATCCTAGTTTAACCCAACAAGTTGCTACTTCAGTAGGTGAAGAATGTAGAGCTGGTGGAATTGCAGTATTATTGGCTCCGGGAATGAACATTTATCGTATTTCGCAAAACGGAAGAAACTTTGAATATTTTGGCGAAGATCCATATTTAACTTCAAGAAATATAGAAAATTACGTTGTTGGAATTCAAAACACAGGAACAATTTCTACCTTAAAACATTTTTTATGTAATAACAATGAATTTCATCGCAGAAGAACCAATGTTATTGTAGATGAACGAACTATACGTGAAATCTACACTCCTGCATTTCAAGCTGGTATTGATGCTGGTGCACTTGCAGTTATGACTTCTTATAATATGGTGAATGGCGAATATGCAGGAGAAAGCAAACATATAATTACCGATTTATTACGTAATCAATTAGGATTTAAAGGATTGGTTATGAGCGATTGGTGGTCAGTTTGGGATCCAGTAAAAACCATGACATCTGGAATGGATTTAGAAATGCCTGGAGATGCTCATATAGATAATCCAGATTTATTAGCTATGGGCGATATTTATGTACGATCCAATGCAAAACGTTTATTAAAAGAAGGAAAAGTTAAAGAAAGTGATATTGATAGAATGGCACAACATGTTATTGCCCTTTCTTTAGAAATGGGATTAGACAAACGTAAAATTAAAGATGAAAGCTACTTAACAAAATTTCCTGAACATGAAAAAGTTGCTTTACAAACAGCTAAAGAAGGCATCGTTCTGTTAAAAAACAACAACGTTTTGCCTATTTCTAAAGATAAAAAAGTACTCATAACTGGTGATTATGTGGAAACGTTGGCTAGAGGTTTAGGTTCTGCTGAAGTAGATGGCTATAATATTGTAACCATGCTTGATGCTTTTAAAAACGAATTTGGGAATAATTTAATCTATAGTAAAAATCCAACGAAGGAAGAATTATCAAAAGCGGATGTTGTTTTAGTAAGTATTGGAACACTGGACAGTGAAAGTTGGGATAAACCTTTTGCATTACCTAAAGCAACCAATGATAAAATTTTAAACATTGCTGCTCAAAATAAAAATACCGTGGTTATTGTTAATGCTGGTGGTGGTTTAGAAATGACACCTTGGAATGATAAAGTTGCAGGTGTTATTTACTCTTGGTATGTTGGTCAAAACGGAAATACCGCTTTAGCTGAAATAGTTTCAGGCAAAACAAACCCTTCAGGGAAATTGCCAATAACTATAGAAAAAAAATTCTCCGACTCTCCAGGTGCTAACTATTTACCAAAAGGAAGTAAGATACTATACACAGGTTGGAATCCCGATATGGACATGAAATATCCTATTTTTGACGTTAATTATAAAGAAGGTGTATTGGTTGGATACCGATGGTACGATACTAAAAAAATAAAACCATTGTATGCTTTTGGTCATGGCTTATCTTACACAACTTTTAGCTTTTCTGATTTAAAACTATCTTCCAAAAAAATAAAAGGAAATCAAAATATCACAGTAACCTTTACAGTTACCAATTCAGGAAATGTGGATGGCGCTGAGGTGGCTCAATTATATGTTCAAGATGTTGAAGCATCAGTAATTAGACCTTTAAAAGAATTAAAAGGATTTAAAAAAGTATTCTTAAAAAAAGGAGAAAGTGTACAAGTTGAAATGGAGCTTACACCACAAGATTTATCGTTTTATGATGTAAACACAAAAAGCTGGAAAGCAGAAAGTGGTCAATTTAATATTTTAGTAGGAGATGCTTCTAATAATATTCTTTTAAAAGAAGGATTTATGTATTCCGAAAAATAAAATTAAAGCTTAGGTTAAAAAAGGGCAGTCTGAAAAGTAAAAAAATTCAGACTGACTTTTTTTATATTTTAGAATATTTATTTTTTTCCTCCAACAACAATTACAAACTCGCCTTTTGGAGCTTTTGTTGTAAAGTGAATTGTAACTTCTGCAATTGTTCCTCTTATGGTTTCTTCGTATAATTTAGTAAGTTCACGAGAAACAGATATTAACCTTTCTTCCCCAAAATATTCAGAAAAATGAGTGAGTGTTTTTAATAATTTATGTGGTGATTCATAAAATATCATAGTTCTAGTTTCTTCTGCTAAAAATTTTAACCGAGTTTGTCTTCCCTTTTTTACGGGTAAAAATCCTTCAAAAACAAATTTATCATTTGGTAAACCACTATTTACCAATGCAGGGACAAAAGCAGTTGCCCCGGGTAAACATTCAATTTCAATATTATTTTCTATACAAGCTCTCGATAATAGAAATCCTGGGTCTGAAATTGCAGGAGTACCAGCATCAGAAATTAATGCAATACTTTCTCCATTTTTAATTCTATTTACAATATTATCCACTGTTTTATGCTCATTATGCATATGGTGACTTTGCATATGTGTAGCAATTTCAAAGTGTTTTAATAATTTACCGCTTGTACGGGTGTCTTCTGCTAAAATTAAATCTACTTCTTTTAAAACTTTTATAGCTCTTAAAGTAATATCGTTTAAATTACCAATAGGTGTTGGTACTAAATATAGTTTCGGTTTCAATTTTATAGTTTTTTAAATTATTATGTCAACCTATGTTTGTATAAGTGTTAAATTAAGATCCTTAATTAAGAAAAGTTAAAAGGGTAAAGAACAAGGCTGTTGTCCGTCATTTGTCGTTAAGACCGTTCGCAATGTTAGTCCATTTACCCTTCTATTTAAAACTTGAACAGATCGTTAGGCTAAAAGCCTGCATTTAGGATTGATAAGTTACAAGTAGAATACTTTTCTTATAAAAAATACCTTATGTGTAAAATTATAGGAATTGACATTAGTAAGCAAACTTTTGATGTTGGATTTAAAAAAGAAACTACTTGGTATCACTTTGTGTTTGAAAACACAATAAAAGGATTTATACAACTATTAAGTAAAGTTGAAGCAGATGATTGGATTTTAATGGAGGCATCAGGTTCTTATTATCTTCAGTTGGCATTATTTTTTTATAAGAAAAATATAAATGTTTGTGTTTTAAATCCCTTAATTATAAGAAGATATAGCCAAACTAGATTGTATAGAGCTAAAACAGATAAGAAAGATGCTCAAACCATTGCTGAATATGGAGCTCAATACGATTTAAAGAAGTGGCAACCAGAAACAGAAGAAATCATTGAGATAAAACAGCTTTATACCGCTTTAGAATTGATAAATAAAGAAATCCATCAAAGTAAACGACAATTAGAATCCTTTGTTTCATCAGGTGTATTAACAAAAGAATTAGCTAGTACTTTAAAATCAATTATTAAATTTTTAAAAGCTAAAAGCAATAAATTAGAACTACAGATAGCAAATAAAGCAGAAAAGAATTATAAGTCGACTTTAAACCGCTTAAAAAGTATTCCAGGAATAGGAACTAAACCAGCAATTATGTTAACTGTTATAACCAATGATTTTAATAAATTTGAAAATTATAAACAACTAATTGCTTATGTAGGTTTTAGTCCAAGACTATACCAATCAGGAACAAGCGTAAAAGGTAAAGGGCACATTTGTAAAATGGGAAAATCACAAATACGAAAATTAATGTATTTATGCGGCTGGTCAGCGAAAAAGTGTAATCCAGATTGTGTTAAAATGTATAATAGACTAAAAGAAAAAGGAAAACCAGAAAGAGTTATAAAAGTGGCGTTAGCAAATAAGCTTTTAAAACAAGCATTCTCTATAATAAAAAACAAAACTTATTATATAGAAAATTTTGTAGAAAAAGCTTGTTTTTAAACACAGATCATTGCAAAGGAGGTACGACTGTGAAAATCTTTAAATTTTAGTTGAAATTTTTAATTTTAAAACTATTTAATTCCTTCCCATTCATCATAAAACTGCTGAAGAAAAATCTCCATATAAACATGCCTTTCTTCAGCAATTTTTTTACCAGTTTTAGTATTCATTCTACCTTTTAACAACAATAATTTTTCGTAAAAATGATTTATTGTCGGGGCTTTGGAGTGTTTATATTCCTCTTTAGTTTGATTTAATTTAGGCTTAATTTCAGGATCGTATAACGTTCTATTTTTAAATCCTCCATAATTAAAACACCGGGCAATACCAATTGCTCCAATAGCATCTAATCTATCCGCATCTTGAATTACTTGTAATTCTGGTGAAGTAAATTTTTGTGTAAAATTACCACCTTTATAGGAAATGTAGGAAATAATATTTTCAATATGCATAATTTCTGAATCGGCAACTTGTTGGGTTTTTAAAAATTCTTTTGCAATTTTTGGACCAACAGTTTCATCGCCATTATTAAATTTTGAATCTGCAATATCGTGTAATAATGCTCCTAATTCCACTATAAATAAATCAACATTTTCATTTTTAGCAATTAGTTTGGCGTTATTCCAAACACGTAATATATGAAACCAATCATGACCACCTTCTGCATTTTTTAAGGTTGTTTTTACAAAGTTAACCGTATTGGTAATTACTTGTTTTTTATTCATTTTTTTAAATTAATTATAAATTGCAATACATTTTCCTTGAACGCATGTTACACTATTAGGAGGGGAAACAACCGAACAATCTGAAAAAATCCCCCATTTTTCATTAAAAACAGCTTCTTTTTCATTGTATG
>JGI24024J18818_10000481_pt1 | contig 15075 bp, 14 predicted proteins | sample Cruoilmetagenom2_FD_18818 | JGI IMG/M metagenome (IMG submission 18818) | reverse complement strand
GGGTCGGGATTTCCCGTGTGCTATGGGGACGGATGTCCTTGTGCGGCGAGGCCTGCGTTTTTTCCTTTCAGGGACGGGCTTAGGCATGGTGAGCCATTCTTCCTTGGGCTCGATGCAGCTCAGCTTCTGTTCGATAAACGCCTCAATGGCGGGAAGGTAGAAGGCGTCCTTCTCATCGGCAAAGCTGATAGAGGTGCCGGNGGCACCCGCCCGGCCGGTGCGCCCGATCCGGTGCACNTAATCTTCCGGATCACGGGGCAGCATGAAATTAATGACGTGATCCATTCCTTCGATGTGGATGCCGCGTCCGGCCACATCGGTTGCCACCAGAACTCGGATCTTTCCGCTCTTGAACTCCTCGAGGCGACGAACCCGCTTTTTTTGGGGGATATCACCGGAGAGCGCCGAACAGTTGATGCCGTGGCGGGTCAACATCTTTTCGAGCCGTCCCACTTCATCGCGCCGGTTGCAGAAAATCAGGACCCGTTTGAGATTCTTTCGATGGATGATGTTGAACAGGAGTGCAAATTTATCGATGGTGGTCACGATGTAGACGACCTGATCCACCGTCTCCACCGCGATCTGTTCCGGTTCGATTTCTACGGTTACGGAGTTGCGGGTCCATTGGGAGGCGAGTCGGGTGATTTCACCGGTCAGCGTCGCGCTGAAGAGCAGCGTCTGACGCTTGTCTTTTGCCGGGGTGCTGTAGATAATCTTTCGCACATCGGGGATAAAACCCATGTCGAGCATCCGGTCGGCCTCGTCGAGGATCAACACCTCGATCTTTTTCAGGGTGATGTCCCGGCGCCGCTGAAAGTCGAGCAGCCTCCCGGGTGTTGCGACGACAATATCCACCGGATCGGCGGAAAGTTGCTTTCTCTGCTTTTCATAATCCATGCCACCGAACACGGAAATGGTTTGAAGGTCGGTGTACTTGGAGAAATGACGGGCTTCCTCGGAGATTTGGAGCACCAACTCCCGGGTGGGGGCTAAAACCAAAACCCGGGGCGTGCCGGGTTTTCGGTTGCCCTGGATGGGGTTATTCAGCATCCGGGTGATGACGGTAATCAGGAATGCAGCCGTTTTCCCCGTTCCGGTCTGGGCCCGGCCGCTGGCATCCTTGCCGGACAGACTGCTGGGAAGGATCTCGGCCTGGATCGGTGTACAGTACTCGAAGCCGAGATCTCTGATGGCATGAAACAGCGGGTTGGGAAGATCGAAATCGTGAAACCGCGTCTTGCCTTCTGCCGGTGGGACCTTGAACTGTGAGACATCCCACCTCTCGTTCACTGGCGCACCGACGGATGCTGCCGGTGCATCCTCGCTCCGTCGGATCTTCTTTCCTTTTTTTCGAGAAACGCGCCGATGAAGGGAACTATCCTTTTGTTTTTTTGGGTTAATTTTATTGATTAGATCTCGCAATCAAAATGTTAAGGGCACGCCATCATAATCCATGGGATGCCCTTTTTATCTATAAGCCATCTCAAAAATGCATCTAACGCCCAATGGTTGCGTTCCATGCCGCCTTACCCTTGAGTGTATTCTACTATTTTCGAGTTAGCTTCTAATAAATGGTGCGCTAAACCACAGTGACATTTTCTGCAGCAGGGCTTTTTCGGCCCTGTTCGATGTTAAATAATAACAACTTTTTGAAAAAAATCAAGTTATTTGCTCGGGATTGGCACTCCCTACTTTTCGCTGTGTTCCAATGATCGCGAAATGGATCTGTTTTAACATTCGGTTGCCCCGGTGTGCCCTTAGGCCTGCAGGTCACAGGGGGGATAACTCCCTTTCCTATTCCGCTGGGACAACCCATATTTCACCAGGGCCCGCACCTGGAGCTCACCCGTTTAACGCCGGATCCAAAACAGCGTTTCACCCGTTATTCTTTTATCTTCTTTTGTCTGTACTGCAGATAGGAATTGCGGAGTGCGACATAAGGATCTAAAGCCGAATTTTTGAGGGCCTCATATTCACCGATGTGAAAGGACGTCTGATTGACCAAGTCGAAACCCTTTAAAGCTATCCATGTTTCAGAGTAGTCAACATAAGTTAGGGGATTCAAGAAAAAGTCCCCCACCAATCCCACTGAATCACGCAGCGTGGAGGGACCCAGGATCGGCCATACAATATAGAATCCATTGCCGATGCCGTACTTGCCAAATGTCTGGCCAAGGTCTTCACCTGTGGAAACAACCAGATCAGGATTCTGATCTGCCGGGTTTCCAAACCCAAGACCACCGGCTGTGGTGTTGACGATAAACCTGGAGAATTCAGACGCGGCTGCATTTCCTTTTCCTTGAAAAAGGCAGTTGACAAGTCGTATGGGCATCGTAAGGTTATAAAAAAAATTCTTTACGCCCCTTCTAAAATAATCCGGAGAAATTGCAATGTATCCTTTTGCCAAAGGCTTGAGCACCCAGAAGTAGAGTTTGTCGTTGAAATGGAACATACCTTTGTTCCAGGAAGAAAGAGGATCGGCCACCTGCACCTGTTGCGCTTCAAACTCCTCATCAAAAAAATCATCTTCAATACTATCTTCAACATCCGGGCTTGACGGTGTCTGTTCCGCTTTGTCGGGTATTGTCTCCCGGGCTTGAGTGAGTGGGGCATCGTCAGATGTTTCAGGTAAAGACTTCACGGATTTGCAAGCACAGCCTGTGGACAAAAAAACGGAAAACAGGAAAATCAGCAACAGATTGTTCAGCCTTTTTTTGTTCATGTCATCAAATGCCTTCCGAATTCCCGTGAACTTCAGGACCAAACGGCTTAAAAAGGATCAACAACTGGGGTAACAGCGTCAGCGAAGCAATTAAGGCAATGAACATGGCCAATCCGGTGAGGAGGCCGAAATAAATACTGGGAATAAAATTGGACAACACCAGAATTGAAAAACCGATGATGATGGTCACCGATGTATAGTACATTGCGTGGCCGATGCTGCCATGACACCGATACATTGCCCCAACATAATTAGGCTCCATAGCCATCTCGGATTTAAATCTGTGGATATAGTGAATGGTATCGTCCACGGCAATCCCCACACTGATGGAAGCGATGGTAATGGTCATCATGTCCAGAGGAATATTCAGCCATCCCATAACACCCAGGACAACGCCAATGGACAACAGGTTTGGGAAAATAGCGACACACGCGATTTTCAAAGATTTAAACAGAATCACAAACATGCCCATCAGCGCCAGTATGACAACTCCCAGAGTAAGGATTTGCGATCGGAACAGGCTCTGAAGCATATTGTTATACAGCACCAGCATCCCGGACAAATGGACCTGATCTGCCTTTAAACCAAAATTGCCGACCAGATCGTGCCGGATTTTTTTCAGCAACCTGTCACGTTTTAATGATTTTTCGGAATCTCGGACACGGACTGAAAAACGAACCTGATCATTTTTTGCAGATAAATAGGGTGTTAACACGATGCTTTTGTATTTTTCAGGAATCTCGCTATAGAGAAGGGCCAATTGGAAATTATCTAGGGGCTTGCCGTTGTTGAGATTTTCAGCGATTTTCATCATTGTCCCCAGAGACAGGATTTTTCCGGTTTCCGGGAGGTTGTCAAGATAATCATTGATCTTCATGATCCGGGTCATCCTATGAGAAGTAAACCAGTATTTATCTTTATTTCCCGCCGAATCAAATTCATCAAACTCGTCGAATACATCATGATTGTTTTGGCCGGTTTCAGATGCATCAACAGGTTCAGATGCTTCATCTTTATCAAAATCGATAATGACGTCGAAAGGGGTGGTGCCGCCCAGGTTTTGGTCGATGACTTTCATGCCCTGATATATCTCGGTGGTATGTTTAAAGTAGTCGATAAAACTGTTTTCAACGGTCAGCCGGGTTATCCCAACCGCGCTGAGTATAAAAGCGATGCCACAGGTTACTATTATCATTAAACCATGGGTCTCGGTGAATCTGGCTAACGCCGGCGTTAATGAAAACCGTGCATCTTTTCTGACCAAAGGAGCTTCTCTATCCATCAGCATCAAAACGGAAGGAAACAGAAGGAAGGTCATTATCAGAGAAAGGGAAATACCGGCGCTCATCATCCATCCAAATGTTATCACCGGCAGAATATCGCCAAGGAGCAGTGAACAGAACCCGGCAATGGTCGTCAGCGCGGCATACAGACAGGGCTTTCCCATGAAACGGACGGTGTCGAGGACAAGTTCCCCCTGATCGGCCTCAGGGTTTTCAGAACAGAGTTCTCGATACCGAACAATCAAATGGATGGTTATGGCCATTGTAATGATGAGCTGTAAGGATATAAAATTGGACGAAATCACCGTTACTTCCCAGCCGAACAATCCCAGCAGTCCCATCATGGAGATTGCAGAAAACGAACAGCAGAGTACCGGCAAAAAAATCCAGCGTATCTTTCTAAAAATTATACCCAACGTGAGGATGAGAAAAAACAATACGCCGAGGCCGAAAACTTTCAAATCGTTTTTTATAAAGCTGATCAAATCGTCTGCAATCATGCTGACGCCGCCAAGAAAGAGTTCGGCGTCCTGGCGAAAGTTGTCCATAATCCCGCGGATTGCAGCAATATCTTGATGCCGGGTCTTCTTCATCTCGTCCCGGTACTTTTCAAATTGATCAATGACCGCTTTAAACTCTACCTCCTCTTCCGCAGAGAGCGGTCCTTCAGCTTTTTTTCCCTGAAAATTGTTCCGGCGGGCCAATAGGTCCCGATAGACCTCATTGACAGGAAAATAGATAAGCAACGATGTTATTTTAAGGTCCGAGCTTACCAGAAGGTTTTGATACAGCGGATTTTTCTTAAACTCGATTTTTGCCAGTTTTTTGTCAACGGTGGGAGATTCAAGGGTCTGAATATTGTTCACCAGCTCTTTTATCGGAACCGGCGGGCTTTCAAGCAGTGGAGCGTCCAGTATTGAGACCACGGACGACACGCGTTTCAACTTCCTCAATTCATCCCTAAGGCGGGAAAGGTTTGCCAACGCCGTGTCCGAAAACAGGTCCCCTTTAGGTGCGTAAGTCATTATCAGATAATCTTGCAGTCCATACCGGGAATCGATAAGTCTCGAGTATTGAAGATCTTTGTCATTCTGTAAGACCAGGGTTTCCGCTGATGCATCAAGCTTAAAATCCTTTGCGTGATAACCCAGAAAAGAAACCACCGCTAAAACGAAGATAATAACTCGTTTTGGCCGTCGGATGACGACCTTCTGGAAAAACTGTGTTGACAGAGTGGAATAGTGTGTCATATCGATTGCTGAAACAGAAGGGTTCAGGCCGAGTGATGCTGAAAGAATGTCATTTATTTTCAGGGGCTTCCAGTTTCAGCAGAAGATCGTCAAAGGTTCCTTTCTCGATAATCTGGTCAAACTGGGACCGGTAGGTCACGATAATGCTGATGCCCTCTATCTCCATGTCATAGATCTTCCAGTTATGCTTTGATTTATAAAGCTTATAAGTCATGGATATTAATTTGTCTTTGGAAATCACTTCCGTGGGTATCTCAACCTTTCTTCCACTTTGAACCGGCGTTTTATAAACGATGGTTTCATCGTTATAAAGAGACAGTTTTTCAAGATACGACGCCTCCAATCGTTTAATAAAAAGATCGGTAAATTTTTGCTTTTGTTCTTTTGAAAGGCCGGGCCAGTACTTTCTTCCCAAAGAGAGTTTCGCCATGAACGGGAAATCGAATATCGGGGTGACGATTTTGATTATTTGCCTGTCTTTTTCCTGCTTGTCCATGTTTTTTTTCTGCAAAACAGCAATTGCCGCATCCAGCTTACCTGCCAATATTTTTTTTGCACTGTTCTTGTCATCCGTTAAACCGGTTTGTGCCGTAATGAACAGAATAAGAACCGTATAGAGCAGACGCTTCATAACAGAATCCTTTGACCAAGCTATATTTTGCACATGCCTAACCGATATTATTTTTTTATGCAACCATTAAACGGGTAAATGGTCTTTTTTATAACGGTTTTTTTATAACGGTACGATGCGGATTCTGCCATGAAAGCATCGGGGTCTTGATCGGCGTTTATAACATTGGCAGCCCGGGTTTCCTGCCAATGTTCACGGGTTGCGTTTAAATCGATGAACCCCACATATAATAAATTATTTCACCACGTGAAAGATGACAAACTCGTAAAAAGTCTTTTGTGAGCGATATCTGATCATTTGGGGATCCAGCATTTCAAGCGGTGATGCGTTAAAAATTTCAAGCTGTTTGAGGAGCTTGCGACGAGTTCTTGAAATTTATCCGCCTCCGGCGTGATTTAGCACCACAGCTTGAAACGCCCCCAAATGGTCACTGAGCGAGCAAAACGGACTTTTTACGAGACCATCAAAGGCGATATCCTTGAATAATAGATATCAGCTCTTCAATAGCCGAAGACAATTGATCATTGACGATAAGATGACGGTAAAGATTCTGTTGTGCCATCTCCTTTTTTGCATTTTCAAGACGCCGCTTTAAAACTGTCTCGCTTTCAGTCCCTCTCATCTCCAAGCGCTGTCTAAGAGTGTCCATTGACGGAGGCAGAACAAAGATCGTCACACTGTCGGGATGACGTTTAAGAATCTGGATAGTGCCCTGAACATCGATATCAAGAAGTGTGTCGCGGCCGGATGACAAACCCTTCTCAATAAATTCGGCAGATGTACCGTAATAATTCCCATGGACCTCAGCCCATTCAGACCAGCGGCCCGTTTTTATATCTGCCCTAAACCCTTCTTTTGAAATAAAATGGTAGTCAACGCCATCCTGCTCCNCTTTACGGGGTGATCTCGTGGTATACGAAACCGAATAGAGCATATCTTTTAAGCGCTTAAGGGTAGCTCTGCAAAGGGTTGTTTTTCCGGCCCCGGACGGCGCCGAAATGATGAAAAGACGTCCACGTCGGACTGCCATCATTTTCGTTCTCCATACTGTTTTATACCGCCCCTTTAAGGGTTATATAACGCTGGGATATTGTTTCGGCCTGTATTGCAGAAAGCACGATATGATTGCTGTCCATAATAATAATAGACCGTGTCCTACGACCGTGTGTTGCATCGACAAGTCGCTTTTCATCCCTGGCCTCATCTTTAAGACGTTTCATGGGTGCCGAATTTGGTGAAACGATAGCAACAACCCGATCTGCAACCACCGTATTCCCAAAACCGATATTCAAGAGATTCTGATCCATCTTCATCACTCCAATCCAGGCAAATTTTTAACAGGTTAATTCTCTGAAACAATCCGGTTTCAAAGAAGGTTCAGGTCGATTAAATTTTAAAATGAAAACTCTTCATAAAACAAACCGCTGTTAAACAATCTGAACGGGTTCTTTCATTACAAATCCTTGTTCCGAAATTATTCCACATTCTGAAGCTGTTCCCTTATTTTTTCAAGCTCTGACTTCACCTCTACGACCCTGTGAGATACACTGGCTTTTTCTGTTTTGGATCCCATGGTGTTGAATTCGCGGTTAAGCTCCTGAAGTAAAAAATTGAGCTTCCGACCGGCAGGTTCTTTTGAACCCATAATTGTCAGAAACTGTTTTATGTGGCTTGTCACCCTTACAATTTCTTCAGAAATATCAATTTTATCAGCCAAAAAAGCCGCTTCCTGTGCAATCCTATCAGAATCGATCTCCACCATCCCTTTGGTCAAAACCGCGATACGATCTTTAAGGCGCTGTTGATAATAAAACAACAGGTCCCTCGATTCTTTTTCGATTTGACGAATACTTTTTTCAATACTGTCAATGCGCCTGGAAATATCTGAGGCAATAAAATCTCCTTCCTTCTGTCGCATTGCAACAAGATCGATCATGGCTGCATTAATGCAATCTGTAACAACAGACCCGATAGCCACCATATCCCGGCCAGATTCAGCAGGTCGAACGACACCCCCTTCTCTGAGCAGAAGCTCAATGGATATCTCCGAATTAAGATCGAGCTGGTCTTTCAATTGAACAAGGCTTTCATAATATGCCCTGGCTCTAGAAATATTTACTTCAAAAGCATATGCTTCATCTGAATCGTCATTTATCTGAAGATTAACCTCTATGCGGCCTCTTGAAACCTTGTCGGCGATCAAGGATTTTATTTTTTCCTCGAGCGCTGCATATCCGTGAGGAATACGCAAGGCAACATCAAGATATCTGCTGTTGTAAGAGCGGATTTCAGCCAAAACATTAATCTCTTTCTCCGTCTTTTCGGCTCTGGCAAAGGCAGTCATGCTTTTCATAATTTTATTATTTCCTCGATATTCTTTATGAAATTTTTCCGAGATCGATCACATACTTCTTGCGCACCCATTCAAGAAAAGCCATTACATTTTCCGAAGCATAATCAGGATACGTCCACGGTAATTTATTAAAGTGCCCATTTAAGTAGAGCAGCGTTAGATCGGCATAAATTTCGCTTCCGATATAAATCCGATGGCTATAATTTTTTCCCGTCGCCAGGACAAAACGCTCCTGGAGCAAATATCCGGGATCGATATTAACCGCTCGTCTGCCGTCGATTGAATGCTCACGCTCAAGACCATTGGTAAAAAGCTTTATGTTTGCCAGAGCACTCTGCCTAATTAGTCTTTTAAATGCCAACATACGTCTAAAAAGAGGTGTGCCCATCTCATCATTGTAATAGGTGGTAAGGTTAAAAGGGAGCCATGGGCTTGTCATGTCCACAGGACCCAATTTTTCAACAAGCGCTTTTACGACATCAACGGCGACGCGCTTTTCCTTCAAAAAAAAACCTATCACAAGCTTGGCAGGCTTTGGCGATTGAGGAAGACTCATGGTATCGGACTTTATACTCGTCTATAATCGAAACTCCCTGCATCGCCGTAAGACGGGATTTCCGACGCGGCTAAACAAAAAATGCAGATGGGTTCACAGGGTAAACTTCCCTTCAACCCCGTTTAACGGGATCTTCGACAAGATTGCGGGGAATGCACTTCCCGGTTGAATCTCCGAAATTCAATCAGGCGATCTGTTTCCGTTCAACAGGTTCTCTTATACATTTAAGGGCTTGGCTTCATCAATGAGCATTATCGGAATATCATCCCGAATCTCATATAAGAGTCTGCAAGCCTCACATATCAGACCATCTTTTGTATCGTTCAAATATATGTCACCCTTACATTTAGGGCACGCGAGAATTTCAAGAAGTTCCGGGCTGATTGCCATGATCGCATCCTTATTTTTTTGGGGTCTCGTAATCGTTCAAAAATAATTTTCCGCAAGTTCGTTACATTGTCGATGATAAAAGTTCATCAAAATAAGCGATTGTTTTTTTCAGACCTTCGTCCAGTTCAACTTTGGGTTCCCATCCAATAACTTCACGGGCAAGTGTAATATCCGGTCGACGCTGCCTGGGGTCATCCGCCGGGAGCGGCTCAAAGATAATTTCGGATCTGGAGTTGCTCAGTTCAATCACCTTTTTTGCCAGTTCCAGTATCGTAAACTCACCGGGCTTCCCCAAATTCATTGGGCCGGTCACATCATCGATGCTGTCCATAAATCGCACCAATCCTTCTATAAGATCGTCCACATAGCAGAAAGACCGTGTCTGAGTTCCATCCCCGAAGATTGTCAGTGGTTCCCCACGTAATGCCTGAACGACAAAGTTGGAAACGACCCGTCCGTCGTTGAGATGCATTCTGGGACCGTAGGTGTTAAAGATACGGGCCACTTTGATTTTAAGCTTATGCTGGCGAAAGTAATCGAAAAAAAGGGTTTCTGCACATCGCTTTCCCTCATCGTAGCAGGAACGTGGCCCGATGCAGTTCACGTTTCCGTGATAGGTTTCGGGCTGGGGATGAACAGAAGGATCACCATAAACCTCCGAAGTAGAAGCCTGAAGAATTTTGGCCTTGATCCGTTTGGCAAGCCCCAGCATGTTGATGGAGCCGTGAACATTGACCTTGGTGGTCTGAACCGGGTCGTTCTGGTAATGAATGGGGGATGCCGGACAGGCTAAATTGTAGATCTCGTCGACTTCAACATACAGTGGAAACGTAATATCATGCCGACACAGTTCAAAATAGGGATTTCCTATTAGATGGACGATGTTTCTTTTGCTGCCGGTATACAAATTGTCCACACATAAAACATCGCATCCCTTGCGGATAAGCCGGTCACATAAATGGGAACCGAGAAATCCGGCCCCGCCGGTCACCAGAACACGTCTGCGCAAATGCATATTGACCCTCTCATATCTTTTAGGACTTCTTTTTAATGTACCTTTGCCGGATATTCCCTTATTGCTTTGTGATTGTCAACCACCATCGACGCTTTGACACCTTGGGTTAATGCCCCTTTTTCCCGATCCCGGCGTCGGGTTCATCTTGAATTTTTTGTCGCTACCGGTTACCGTAATCACCATGCATCAAGGACTCTCGAAGCTTGGCGTACTTCATGAAGGAACCTCCGGCATTGAATAAAGATATCATGAATCCGTCAAATCCCGCCATCATTCCCATTTCCAAGACATATGTTCGAATAAACATCCAAAGACCGTGAGAAAATGGCGACCACCACCGAACACTTTTGCCCCTATTTAGCATTTCCTGAGCAGACAACGTAGAGTAGGTTTGCATTTTGTGAACCAAATCCGAATAATTTCGAAAACTTCGGTGCTCGATAGTTAGATCGAGTTCCTTGACAGGTCCATTGGAAATCCATCTCTCGTGAACAAGATTGTCGCTGAAATGACCCTGCCTGCGATCTACCATTCTCACGACCCGATCCGGCCACCATCCGCAGTGACGGATCCAGCGATTGCGAAAGAAATTTTTCCTTGAAAAACTGCAAGCTGAAACCCCCTGTCGAGAAGTCTCTAAGATTTGTTCAATCTGCTCGGCAGTCTCTTTTGGCAATCGCTCATCCGCATCCAATATCAACACCCAGTCATTGCAACAGCTATCAACGGCATATTGTTTCTGTCGGGCATACCCCATCCACTTTTTGGAAATGACTTTACACCCGTAAAGCTCTGCGATGGAAACCGTCTGGTCCTGGCTGCCCGAATCTACAACCAAAACTTCATCGGCAAAGGATACACTCTTCAGGCAATCTGAAATTCGATCCTCTTCATCTTGCGCAATGATGGCAACTGAAAGCGGCATAGCTACCTATTCCTTCATCATCGACCACGGGCAGCATGTTACCCGCCGTAATCTTTGGAAAATATTTGTTATGACGGGATCAATGAGTGTTATACTTGTTTTCATATCCATTTTCATTCGAAGCAGACCGTGTATTGAATGAAAAAGAGATTGGCTTACCGCCGCATTCTTGTCAAGTGTACGCCCCGAATTTTCCTAATTTTCAGGATTTTTTAAATTGCGGAAACCCTTGCTGGAGTCCAACGGTAACCGCGAGAAAAAAGGCCATGCCGGCGTCCAGAATTTGAGCATTGAATAAACCGCTGACCAAGATGACGAGAGTTGTGGACAACACAAAAAATCCCAGAAGATTATGCCTTTGTGTAAAGGCATTTTTGATAATCTCCCCAAAAAGCCAAAGAAAAGCAGCCACGCCGATCACGCCATAGCTAACCGCCATGTAGAGAATATCGTTGTGCGGGTGGGCGATGATCGGATCATCCGGCGAACCCATCTGTTTAAGAACGGTTGCAAAGCCACCGGTTCCAACGCCAAAAAACGGGTTGTCTTTAAAAATACGGACCGCTCCGTACCACATGTAAAATCTATCCTGGTTGGCGGTGTACTCCTTACCCCAGGCAGATTTTTGATCGACACTTGTATGGTATTTCAGCTGGTCTACTGACAGGGAGATGCGGTTTCTGACAATCGGAGAAAGCAGCATCATCGCAACAAGGAGAACAGAAACCAATAAGATTTTGAAAATGTTGATCTTCTTAAAAAGGTTGTAGACCATCAAAGGAGATAACAGAACAAACGTTAAATAACCGGTTCTGCCCTGTAGGATAATTAAATGAAAAAAGTAAAACAGCATCAATAATATAAAGAAAAACCGCATTTTTTTTTCTTCGGCTTTCCTAAAGTAAAATGACGCCATCAGGATTCCCACCACCAGGTAGGCAGATAATGTACTGTATCCTCTGCCCAATCCGCAATACCAGCCGTTAATTGACGGATAAAGCCCGATTAACTGCATCAGGCCTACAGAAGCATTAACTGCCAGCCCCAAAAGAAACGCCTGAACAAACCGTTCAGTCCTGACATTCGGCGCAACGGCGGCGATGGCCAAACCGTAAATCCAGTAGTGAGTTTTCCCGGCATAATCCATTCCGAGACCCTGCAGGTCCGATGTGTATAAAAGACCGATCCAGGGCAGTGCAATGAGAAGTAATACCGGCCAGCACCAGCTTTTAGTAAAATAAATATGCCTTGAACGGATGGCCAAACCGGAAAAAGCCCATATGATGGAGGCCGTTACGCCGCAAATCGTCGCTGGAGCTGTGCCCAAGGGCGCTCCAAAAAAAGCAAGCACAAAAACATAGAACAATAGGTTCTCAGCCGTAATTTTCTTATTTTTGTGAAAGGCCGTCAGCACAGTAGTATTCATTGGATTCAATTGCCTTTCTCAACAACACGTCATTGATAGTGAGTCGTTTCCGTTCATGTTCTTTGTGCCAGAGGTGGTAGCAAACCGCCATGAAGGGGTGCTCCCTCCTTTTAATCCCGTATTTATATAGCCGGACAGCCAACTCGGAATCTTCACGACCCCATCCTATGAAATTCTGGTTAAAGCCATTGACCGCAAAAATATCCTCCCTAAAAAAACCCATGTTACAACTTCGAATTCCCCCTAAGCGGGTGGAAGAATATGCAGGGAACCCAGGCCACCTGATGACGTGATGGCCATTTGATACATTTCGTGAAAAAACATATTTGACCATTTTACTAAAGGAGTTTCCATCTTCATATGTAAAGGCTTGGGAGAGCCTTCTATTGATCAGAATCCTTTTCCCCTGGAAAAAGAATCCTTTTTTTGCCAGGCCACCTGATGACGTGATGGCCATTTGATATATTTCGTGAAAAAATATATTTGACCATTTTACTAAAGGAGTTTCCATCTTCATATGTAAAGGCTTGGGAGAGCCTTCTATTGATCAGAATCCTTTTCCCCTGGAAGAAGAATCCTTTTTTTGCCAGTGATAGATGATCTTTAATAAAATGTTTTCCAGGAATACAGTCCCCATCCAGTAAAATTATATATTGTCCATCCGATTTATTTATGGCCTTATTTCGAATCCTTGCCGCTCTGAACCCACGATCTTCCTGCCAAACGTGATAAAGCGGATACATAAATGACTGCATAAATCGATGAACAATTTCTTTCGTTTGGGCACCAGACCCATCATCGGCAACAATAACTTCATCTGCCGATCTGGTTTGATATTCCAGCCCTTCCAACACTTTCGACAACATGTCAGGCCGGTTATACGTCGTTATGATCACGGATGTTTTCATATAAAGCTATACGCACATCGACTGAGGGCTCGCGTAAAAACAACTTCACATTTTTGCATCTCACCTTCAGCCCAACTTATGGATTGCATCGACAACCTGTTGTACGCTGATTTGCTCCATGCAGTCTATGGTCTTGCATTCCCGCTTAAAGCAGGGGCTGCATTCCGGTCCGCCCCTTACAATCTGATGGCCGGTTCCGAACGGACCGGTTCTCCAGGGGGCTGTTGGACCGAAAAGCGCCACCACAGGAATTCCGACAGCGGCAGCCATATGCATGGGGCCCGTATCGGTGGATACCACAAAGTCCACTTTTTGGTAAAGCGCCGCCAGCATTTTCAAGGTTGTATGACCGGCCAGATTTACAGCATGACCTTTCATGGCGGCCATGATATCCTGAATTGTCGGACCATCTTCAGGGCCGCCGGTAAATATTATCTTTGCATCATATCGGTCAATGAGGATATCGGCCAATTGAGAAAATTTCTTGTTGGCCCAGAGTTTTGTTTCCCACTTGGCAACGGGATTGATGGCGACTAGCGGCTTTGCGCCCAACATTCCGTACGTTCTCATAAGACCATCGACCTTTTCGTGATCATAACTGGAAACCGGCAGTTTGTATTCCACCGTGTTCGAGGGAATGCCCAGTGCATCGATCAGCATCATCCCCCTTGAAAGGGCGTGAATCTCCATGTCCACCGCAGGAATGCGTTCGTTCAAAAAAATATAGCTATGCTCCATATGCTCGAGGCCTTTGCCAAATCCGATTTTCCGTTGACCTCTGGCAATCGCAATAAGGACTCCGCTTTTCAGCAACGCCTGAAAATCGAGTATCATATCATAATCGGTGTCTCGCAATGCCTTTATAAAACGGTATATTTCGCTTAGGGTGCTAAAAAACGACGACGTTCGCAATCCTCTCATCCACCGCTTACGTTTGGAAACAAGAACACGATCCAATGCTTCATGACCTTCAACAAGGGACGCAGCCGCTTCCTCCACCAGCCAAGCAATATGGGCATCCGGGCAGTGGCTTCTGATGGCATTCAAGGCAGGTAGTGTATGAATCACATCTCCAATGGCACTCAGTTTCACAATGAGAATGTTCACAAAATTTCCTTTACAACATCAAAAATCATATCCACACTAATTTGATCCATACAATTAAGGTGGCCTCTGGGGCATTCTGGTTTAAGGCATGGACTGCATTCCATCGGGACCTGAACCACCCTGCTGTTAGAACTCAAGGGACCTGTCGTTGTAGAATTGGTGGATCCGAAAATAGCAATAAGCGGGACATCGAGCGCCGCGGCCACATGCATCAAGCCTGAATCATTGGTAATAAAAAGGCCGCATCTTTCAATCAAGGCCATGGCTTCGCCAAGGGTGGTCCTGCCGGTAAGATCGATGGGACGATGCCGCATTTTCCGAGAAATATCTTTTCCAAGCCTTCCGTCTTGGGGTCCACCAAAAACGATGACCCGGGCATTTGTATGCTCGCTGATCAGATCGGCCAGGCGGGCATAACGATCGATGGGCCATTGCTTGGCAGGGCCGAATGTTGCACTGGGGTTTATTCCAACCCATTTAAAATCGCCGGATATACCCTGTTCCATCAA